>Ga0307990_1003747_pt1 | contig 11459 bp, 6 predicted proteins | sample EllFjometagen129_FD_203168 | JGI IMG/M metagenome (GOLD analysis project Ga0307990, IMG submission 203168) | Marine microbial communities from Ellis Fjord, Antarctic Ocean - #129 | ecosystem: Environmental > Aquatic > Marine > Unclassified | place: Southern Ocean | collected 2014-10-08
TTTCACTGCTTCCCGCGGATATTGAGTTCTGCTCGTTTCGTTACCATGCGGAGGAGGAGGAATCCGTCGTTGTGAGGCAAAACGTCATGCAACCAATCGGTATTGGCCGTTCAGCCGGGGCGATGCTTACGGTGGTTGAGAACGGGGGGCTTGGTTATGCGGCCACGGCCGATCTCAGTCGAAAAGGCATTTTAGCCGCGATTGAACATGCCCGCGAGTGGGCCCTTGCCAGCGTGGCACGCAGCGTTATTGATTTCAGTAAAGTGGCTTGGCCGCAAACGAAGGGTGAGTGGCATGGAATCGAGCGTCAGCCGTGGGACGATGTTTCTGTCGCGGATCGAATCGGGATTGTGATGGATCATGCCCGCCAACTTAATGTCGATGACCGTATCATGGATTGGAGCGCGGCGTTGCACCGGATAAAAGTTGAGAGCCTTTACGTCACAAACCAGGGCGGATCAGTCCATCAGACGTTTTTCTATATCATGCCGCATCTGGTGGCAACGGCTAATGATGGAAAGCGAACGCAGACAAGGACACTGGGTGGACAGGGAACCTGCATGCAGGGTGGGTTGGAGGTGCTGGACGCAACCGGTTTTACTTCCTGTGCTCGCGAAATCGGAGAGGAAGCCGTGGTCTTACTGGACGCGCAGAATTGTCCCACTGGAAGAATGGATTTGATTCTTGATCCTGACCAGATGATATTACAGGTACATGAGTCCCTTGGGCATCCGCTTGAGCTGGATCGGATTCTGGGTGACGAACGCAACTATGCCGGAACCAGTTTTGTGACACCCGACATGGTTGGAAACTATCGATACGGATCCAAACTTCTCAACGTCACATTCGATCCCACGCATCCGGAAGAACTGGCATCTTACGGATATGATGACGAAGGGCGCGCGGCCCGGAAAACGGATATCATTCGTGATGGAATTCTCGTAGGACTGCAAGGGGGCACGGTGAGTCAGGCCCGCGCCAATCTGCCGGGGGTCGCCAATGCCCGCGCCAATGGCTGGAATCGGCCGCCTATAGATCGTATGGCAAATCTCAATATGGAGCCGGGCAGCGATTCGGTGGCCGACATGATTGCATCCGTTGAGAAGGGCATTTACATGAAGACAAATTGCAGCTGGTCGATTGATGACAGCCGAAACAAGTTTCAATTTGGATGCGAATGGGGGCAACTGATAGAGAACGGGGTGCTGACGGACGTGGTTCGCAATAGTGGTTACCGCGGAATTTCGGCCACATTCTGGAGAAACCTGGCCGGCGTTGGCGATGCCCAAACGGTGCGGTTTCTGGGTGCGTCCAATTGCGGCAAGGGCGAACCCAACCAGTTGGCGCGTGTGGGCCATGCAACGCCGACGTGCCTGTTTCGGGATGTCCAGGTTTTCGGAGGAGAATAAAAACACATGCGGGATACTTTCTATAGTTTGTTCAAGTTTCTTGAAGCGACGCTTCAAAAAGATGAGTTGTTGCTGGCCTCTTATCAGGGTGAGGAGTCGGACTTTGTCCGCTTCAATCGATCTCGCATTCGTCAGGCCGGCCATGTCATTCAGGGAGTCGTGGAGCTGGAACTTGTCCGCGGACAACGTCACGCCGCCATGAGTGTTTCGGTTTCCGGAAACCGCGACGTCGATCAAAACCTTCTTCTGGCATCGTTATCCCGGCTGCGTAACACGCTGCCACATCTCCCGGATGATCCCTATCTCATGGTCGCAAGGGACGTCAACAGCTCGGAGTATGTAGGAAATAATCAGGAAGCACCGACACCCGATGCCGTCCTTGACGCACTGCGTACCAGTGGCGCGGATCATGACATGGCAGGTCTTTATGCCGGTGGCGGCATTGAAATCGGATTTGCAAACTCACTGGGACAGCGCAACTGGTTCGCGACACAGAGTTTCCACTGGGATTGGAGTTTCTATCATCAGGCCGATAAAGCCGTCAAAGGTAGTTACGGCGGGTTCCAATGGAATCCGCAGGCGTTCCAGGACAAGATTGATGAATCGATGGAGGCGCTTGACATTCTCTCGCGGCCGGCACGCACGATCGAACCGGGTGAAGTCCGGGTGTTTTTGTCGCCCAATGCTCTGAAGGAGATTATCCAAATGCTTTGCTGGGGTGGATTTGGCCTGAAAGCACAACGAACTCGAACCTCGCTGCTCACAAAACTTGTGGATGGCAGAGAACACCTTGCCGATGAAGTGACAATCCGGGAGCATACCTCTGCGGGGCTTGCTCCGAATTTTTCCGATGCCGGATTTCTGAAACCAGAGTGCGTTACATTGATTGAGAACGGGATTCATCGTGATGCCCTCGTGTCGCCCCGGTCGGCTAAGGAATATGGCATTCCGACCACCGGTGGGGGGGAGTCTCCTGAATCGATAGATATGCTGCCGGGGAAACTGAAACGATCCGATGTCTTAGCCGAACTGGGTACAGGCGTTTACATCAACTCCCTCTGGTATCTGAACTATTCTGACCGCTCGTCAGGACGGATTACGGGAATGACACGCTTCGCCACCTTTTACGTTGAGGATGGTGTAATTACGGCTCCGCTCAACGTCATGCGGTTTGATGAAACGATCTACCGTCTTCTCGGCTCAAACCTGCAGGCACTCACTTCCGACGTGGAATTCTTTCCTGACAGTAATACGTATTTTCAACGCTCCACGTCAAGCATCCGCCTGCCGGGTGCCTTGATTGACGGCTTCCGGTTTACGTTGTAGTTTTGGTTATTTTGTGTGGGTATTTACTTCCGAGGGAACGGAACTCAGTTACCGCAAATGCTTTGATTTGTAAAAAGCTGTAGGGGGGGGGATGGGGTGCGTAGTGTGTCTTTGCGTTGCTGGTTTTTTTATCCACAGATTACACAGATTGACACAGATTTGGGTGCGTAGTGTGGGTTTACTGTGATTTGTAAAAAAACTGTAGGGCGGGGGCCTTGACCCCGCCACGCATTGCGTTGCGTGTATGTGCTTTGCTGGAGCCTGCTTGAACAGGGTCCATGAACTCTGAAAGGGCGAGACAGAGGAAGGTTTTCATGGGGTGATCCGTATGTTACGCCCTTTCATGGCTGGATATCCTTTTGTTTGTGCTCCACCTTGGATTTTGGAGATTTGCGTGTACGAGTATGTGTTCCTTCGATACTTCCGACTCCTGTATTACGGCTCGGCAACTACATTCCACAACTCACAGAGCACAGCGACTCCACTTGACCCACACAACGCACCAGTTTTTTTACCTACCATTTTTTACCCAACCCCGCAATGCAATGACATGACATGTAGTGGACACACAACGCATCCATCTCGTAGACAAGCGATGGACGTACTGGGGAAACACCAGAAAACTGCTTCTATGCGTTCCAAGCGGGGGCTGAACATGCCTGCGAAATGTGGAATGTTGGATGTGGAATGTTGGATGTGCCCATCTTTTTGAACTACGAATGAACGCGAATGAACGCGAATGTTATATTTGGGTTTCGCTGAAAAAGTCGGGGGGACGACAAGGTGGTCGTCCCTCCAGCCGCAGAAAACAAGCGTTACATGAATATTCTGGAGGGTCGGGCTCCGTCCCGACCGCAAGCTGAGACTATTTCAGCGGAATCCAATGTCGAACTACGATCCCTATGCCATCTTTTTTGGGTGCTGGGGTGTGGTTAAGTTTTTAACTAGCAATGCGTTACAGTGGTCCGACCCCAATATGCTGACCCCAATGACACAACAAGTTGACCTCGAAGCCAAATTTGGGAGCACCATCCTTGTTGTCAGAAGTACTTGGTGATAGCTTGACTGAACTGGTCTAAGAAAACTGTCTTAAAATATGACAGATTATTCTGTTCATAAAAGAGCAATATTCCCTTTTTGTATTCAACTTCATCCACGCTCCGGTAGGATAACGGACAACAGTCGTATGCAAGTAAAAGAGCATTACCAAGAATTCGTGCTGCACGCTTGTTGCCGTCTTCAAAGGGCTGAATATATGAAATCATAAGAACAGTTATCAGAGCTTTCTCAACTGGATGCTCACTCTGATTGACTAAATTACATAATGCACTCATTGCCTCCTGAATTTGAAACACATTATCCAGGGGCCTGTAATTAGTCCCTGTGATACGCACCAGATTTTTCCGTATACCAAAAATGACACCCAAGTCCATGACCAGCAAACGATGGACCTCTTCTATCTTTGCTGGCGACAATTCTTTAAATAAATCTGCATTCTTGAAGATGAAGTCCAATGCCTTTTTGTGATTCAGAATCATCACTGATTCAGCTCGTGTCTTGCCCGTTGCCTCTATATTTTCTTTTATGAGTCGCTCTGTATCGAGTAACGAATACGTATTGCCCTCAATCTTTGAAGATTTCCAGGATAATTCAATAGTCAGACGTTCCAGTTCTTTCTTCAGAACTGTTGGTGTCAGAGATGCCCTGTTTTTCCGGTATCGTTCATTCAGCGTATTCAGATCCCTCTTCTCCTCTTGAGTCAGCAACCCTGTCAGATGCGGCCAGATAGCAAAATTAAATATTTCAGACCGTAACACACGCTGATCTGGGTCCTGATCAAAGTAGGCATTCACATCCACGGTGTCTAGAAGGACCGACCTTGATGACGGATGATAGGTCGTCCCTCTTGCCTTTCCTGATTTCTCAACAAGACCATCCGCTATCAGCAACTCCAAATCCCGAAGAACTGTAATACGGGAATTCTTTTCGGTAAAAGCGCCTGATATATATGTCTCGATCTCTTTTCGGGACACATCCTTTTGCGCTTTGATATACCCCTGAATCAATTCCTGTCGCTTATTGTACATATCAAACGCCCTTTCGTACCATTAATTAACCAGAATCGTATCATTTTTGGTCCGATAGCGCAAGAATTGTCACATTTCTGATTCGATAGCATATGCGAGGTTAGGGGTTAGTCCTGGATGCCGGATGATTCATGTAGTTTGTCAACGCAGCGGACTTACTCTAAATGAGATTTGCGAATATACTGTGATGAACGTAAAGGCGGTCTCGCAAGGTGCATCCGTATTCGTAAGCGATTTTTTGGTATGTTTAGGATTTTAAGGATAATAAGTGGTTTGTTAAAGAAGACCCAGTTGCTTACATTTGATTTTTGACCCTTAAAAGGAGCTCTAAGAGGGGTATTTGGGTGCTGGGGTGTGGTTAAGTGTTTAATTAGCAATGTTTTATCGTGGTCCGACCCCAATCTACGATAATGGAAGGCGGGAAAGAAGCCTTTGACCGTCGCAAGGAGATTTATCAGATATGGAAACCTTAGAAATCATGCAGATCCTCGCTCAGGGTGAGGATAGCCGGAATCAGTTCAAGAAGGATATAAACAACATTGATGCCATAGCTATAGAGCTTATTGCCTTTAGTAATACACTGGGAGGTAATATATTTATCGGGGTTAATGATGATGGAGTTATTGCCGGCCTGAGTTCTGATGATATCCGCCGTATCAATCAACTTCTCTCCAATGCGGCCAGTCAGAATGTGAAACCGGCAATAAACCCGCTAACCGATATTGTTACAATTGATAAGCAACGAATTTTGATCATTGCTGTCCCCAAAGGGCTCAACAAACCCTATCAAGACAAGAATGGAACTATTTGGGTCAAAAATGGAGCCGATAAGCGAAAGGCAACATCCCGCGAAGAAATTCAGTGCCTATTCCAGAATTCCGGCATGATTCACGCTGATATAACTCCTGCCACAGGTATGACCGTTGCCGATTTAGATATGCCCTATTTCCGTGAATTCTTTCAGAAAAGGTATGGTGAATCACTGGATAATCAAAAAATTCCTTTAGATCAGACTATGAATAATCTGAATCTGGGAGGGGGAGGAGCCCTGAATCTTACTAGCGCAATGTTATTTGCGCAGTCTCCTTCCAATAGATTGCCCTCATATATTGTAAAAGCAGCGGTATTCCCCGGTGAAAGCATTTCCACGGCATCTTACATAGACAGCAGAGATATAACTGGTAAGATGTCGGATATTTTTCAGAAAACAGTTGGGTTTGTCCTATCTAATATAAAGCAGATACAGGGCGAACAGGGCGTCAATAGCCTTGGAATCCCTGAAATCCATAAAATTGTATTTGAAGAGCTAATTACAAATGCGCTTGTCCATCGTGATTATTTTATTTTGGCTCCCATCCGTGTGTTTATCTTCACTGATCGTATTGAAATTATCAGTCCGGGACACTTGCCGAATAATCTTACCATTGCTAACATAAAAGCAGGAAATTCTAATACTAGGAACCCGGTTCTGGCATCTTTTGCTTACCAGATTTTACCTTATCGCGGTTTCGGATCGGGAATTTTGCGGGCACTGGAGAACTATCAGGATATTGAGTTCATTGATGATCGTGATGGAAATTTGTTTAGGTGTATTATCAAACGGGTGATGTCATGATTGATAAGTGGTTTTAAAAAGATGTGAACCAAATGCTGTATGGATTAGCGGCTACCCGTGAGAAAGATTTAGCAACACTTCCTATCCTGGAGATGACACTTGAAGAAATCCACAAAAGTAACAGATAACTATTTCAGCTGATTTCCTTCAGATCTTCCTAAGCCTGAACGGGTCGATCTTGATCCAGATCGTCATTTAATAAGGATGATTCTCGAGTTGCCTCCTAATAGACGTGCAAACTTTCTTCGTGTGCCTGTTGGTGATAAAGGAAGCGGCATTTAGAATTTATTTCCGCGCAGACCCTAAAGTGAACCTACGATCACTGTGACTGCTCTTATGGTTGTGCCTGCTTGGTGTGGTTATATGACAAGTATGATTGTTAGGTAGAGGATAGATACTTCTGTTTGGCGGAAGAACCGGCGGTTTATGAAATGTATGGATGTGCTAAAGGAAAAGGTTGTTTGATTCCATGCACCGGTTTGCAGAAGAGCGCTGCTATGGGGTGTCAGGGGAATCTGTCGCTCAAAAAAAATCATGGATTTTTGAAGGTTCATTTTGCGTATTAATATGATATAAATAGATATTGAGTTCTGTTAATCGGATATGATAAAATTATTTTTATGGCCGGGTAGTTCACACACTCTGATGCCGACCCGCATTCCTGTAAATTATTATGTCAATAACCTCATCGAATATCCGTGATAATCATGCGTTAGGCACCGTTGCTGATTTCCTGCGTGAAAAAGCCCAGGATGACTCGCATTTATCCGTCGTTTCCGCGTATTTTACGATTTACGCATATGACGCGCTCAAAGAATCCTTGGATCGGATCGGCCACCTTGATTTCCTGTTCGGCGAACCTGCGTTTATTAACCGTCTCGATCCGAGTAAGACCGAGAAAAAGAGTTTCATAATCGATGCGTCCGGCTTGGAACTCGCTAACATACTTCAGCAGAAGCGCGTTGCCAAAGAATGCGCCGACTGGATTGAACGCAAGGTGGACATCAAGACCATCAAACAGTCCAATCTCCTGCACGGGAAAATGTATCACGTCGCCACCTCGGCGGGAATGCAGGATGCGATCCTAGGGAGTTCTAATTTTACTGTGCGAGGCCTCGGCTTAGGGAGCAGTGGCAACAACCTCGAACTGAACCTCATCGTCAATGGCAACCGTGACCGCCAGGAACTCAAGCAGTGGTTCGATGGACTGTGGTCGAGTCCTACGCTCGTTAAGGATGTTAAACAGGATGTTCTCAATTACCTTAAACAGCTCTATGCGAAGAACACCCCCGAGTTCATTTACTACAAGACGCTCTACCACATTTTCGAAAAGTTCATTGATGACAACCATCAGACAGGCATAGACTTAGGTAAGACCAGCCTGTTTGAGACACAAATATGGGAAGCACTCTACGAGTTTCAACAAGATGGAGCCAAGGGAGCCATCAATAAGATTCTCCGGCACAACGGCTGCATCATCGCCGACAGTGTCGGTCTGGGCAAAACCTACGAGGCACTCGCGGTCATCAAGTACTTTGAGCTGAAGAATAAGAGCGTCCTTGTTCTTTGCCCCAAGAAGCTCAGGGAGAACTGGACCGTTTATCAGGCGCACAACAACAGTCTCCTGAATCCTTTTCCCTCTGATCGCTTTGGTTACAGTGTGCTCTCGCATACTGACCTCAGCCGCAACAAGGGATGCTCCGGCGACATCAATCTCGAGACGTTCAACTGGGGCAGTTATGATCTGGTCGTCATCGACGAATCCCACAACTTTCGCAACAATTCCCCTGGCAGGCGCGATGAAGATGGCCAACTGATAAGCAAGAGCCGCTATCAGCGTCTCATGGACGATATTATCAAGACCGGTGTCCGCACTAAGGTCCTCCTGCTTTCCGCCACGCCCGTCAACAACGACCTGAAAGACCTGCGTAACCAGCTCTATTTTATGACAGAGGGGCGCGAGGACGCCTTTGCAGGTTCTATCGGCATTGGCAGTCTTAAGGATACGCTCGCTGCGGCGCAAAAGGTTTTCACCGTCTGGGCTAAGAAGCACAGCTCTGAGCGCAAAACGAGCGAGCTGATGGAAAAGCTCAGTGCCGCCTTCTTCAAACTGCTTGACGAACTGACCATTGCCCGCTCGCGTAAGCACATCCAGAGATATTACAAGGCCAGCATTGCCGAACTCGGCGGGTTCCCCGTGCGTAAGAAACCGGTCTCGATTTACCCCGAAATCGATCTGCGTGGCCGTTTCCTTTCGTACGACAAGCTCAACGACGAGATCGCGGGCTACAAGCTCACCCTTTTCAATCCGTCTAAATACGTCAAAGAAGAGTGTAAACCGCTCTACACCTCGACAACCCGCGATCCCTTCACCCAGGCCGACCGCGAAACCTATCTCATCGGCATGATGAAGGTAAATTTTCTCAAGCGCCTGGAAAGTTCCGTAAAGTCGTTCGAAATCACGATGGCGAATACCATCGCTAAAATTGAGACTTTGGAACAGAAGATCAAGAACTTCCTGGTTGCGCCCGACCAGAACTCCGCGTCCGACGAGCTGGAGCTCGACCTAGGCGATCCCGGGCACGACGACGAACTCGAAGAAGCTATGCTCGTTGGAGGCAAGTTTAAATACAAGCTGGAACATCTGGAGCTGGATTATGGCAAAAATTGGCTCAGTGATCTCAAAAAGGACAAGGATCAACTTCGCATTCTCTTGAACTCTGCGCAGGACGTATCACCGGCTACCGACGCTAAGCTAGCCGAACTCAAAAAACTCATCAAGGCCAAGGTCGACAAACCCACCGTCAACAAGAGCGGCGAGCTTAACAGGAAGGTGATCATCTTCACTGCGTTCGCTGATACCGCCGTCTATCTCTATGAGTCGCTCCTCGCATGGGGCACCCAGGAGCTTGGCATCAACATGGCCCTGGTCTGCGGCGGCGGCAATACCCGCACCACCTTCGGCGACCGCGCCTTTGACCAGATACTCACTAACTTCTCTCCACGGGCCAAGAACCGCGACAAGATACCCACCATGCCGCAGCAGGACGAGATCGACCTGCTGATCGCCACCGATTGCATCAGCGAGGGACAGAATCTGCAGGACTGCGACTATCTTGTCAACTACGACATCCATTGGAATCCCGTGCGCATCATCCAGCGTTTCGGTCGAATTGACCGTATTCACAGTGCTGGTAACACCGTGCAGCTCGTCAATTTCTGGCCCACTCCCAACCTTGATCATTACATCAATCTTAAACACCGTGTCGAAGCCCGCATGGCCCTCGTTGACATCGCTGCCACATTCGAGGACAACGTCCTGCAGAATGACGAGATTGAGGACCTCGTTTCCGAAGATCTTCGCTACCGCGATAAGCAGCTTCTCCGGCTTAAAGACGAAGTCCTTGATCTCGAAGACCTTGGCGACAGCGTCTCTCTCTCTGAATTCACTCTCGACGACTTTCGGCTCGAACTTCTTAAATACATCAAGGCTAATGAAGATGCTCTCAAGGACGCCCCGTTCGGCCTCTACGCCTGCGTGCCGCCGCATCCGGAATACAAAGTCATTAATCCCGGTGTCATCTTCTGCTTTCGACAGGCGAAGCTGCACGATGGGGACGGCAATGCCAAGTCCAATTCCGGTGAATCCATTAATCCACTCCATCCCCACTTCCTGGTTTACGTCCTTGCGGACGGCAACGTCCGCTTCGGGTTTGCGCACCCGAAGCAGATTCTTGACATCTACCGCATCCTCTGTTCTGACAAGAGCGAGCCTTACACTCAACTCTGTAACATCTTCGACCAGAAGACCAACCACGGCAGCGACATGAAGGCCTACGACAAGCTTCTTCACAAAGCAGTGAAAGCAATTGCCGCCACTTTCCGCAAACGCGCCGCCTCGGGGCTTCAGACCGGACGCGGCTTCGTCCTGCCCGACGAACGGGAGCAGGTTAACGAAAAGACCGATCTCGAATTGGTCACCTGGCTTGTCATCAAGGAGGGTTTGTGAAGACCGGAGCACCCAAAAAGACGCCGCAAATCACACCGGCCTTGGTAAACGATATGACCCGACTTTACCCGCAACTCCTATGCGCGGAGATCGTTTACGCACTGCGTAAAGAATTGCCAGAACTAGAAGTGATCGGTAAATTCCACGCAGTGCGAGGAAAATTGGATGCCGTTGTGAAATACATGCTCGGTCCAGACCAGTCGGAAAAGATTTTCGCCAGCCGCTACAAACTCCACCTGCCCACCGAAGCCAAACTCGTTACCGAGTTAAAACGCGAAGCCTACGCCTTGAAATGATACTATGCAGATAAAAGATTCCACCTTGAAGCAAAAGATTGAAGTTGCACTTGCAGACTTCGCAACTGCGCCGCTTGCCGAAGCAACCATGACGTTCTTTGAAACGCTGGGATACAGTAGCAATAAACGTCTTGTGTTCTCGTCAAGCAACGATTTTTTTAGTGAGTTTTCAGCCTCTGATAAAGTGAAGTCTCTGTTTTGCGGCAGTGCCGCTCGGTGTGTGGGACATCAGGTTCTGCTGATGCAAATTACTTCAGAAGAAATAGAAATGGCTACGAATGGCCAACTATTGTTCTTCACCGAAAACAAACCCGATCTGCGTCTTTTCGAATCATATCTTTTTCTCTCGATAGATCTGCCGCAAACCACGCTCTCACGACTTGATCTCGCGGAACGTGTTCGCGCCATCAACCAATTGTTTAATCAACCCGTACTCGTTCTCTTCCGTTATGGCGAATTTGTCTCCTTGGGTATCACCTATCGCCGGGCCAATAAACGAGATCAGTCTCGCGATGTTATTGATCGAAAAGTCACGCTCATTAAAGATATCCGCTTTTTGTCGCCGCACCGGGCTCATAAAGATATCCTCGCTGACTTCAGCCTAACCAAACTTTCGACAACCGCTTCTCCTATACACACGTTTGTCCAGCTTGACGATGCTTGGCGTAAGGCCTTGAATACCCATGAACTGAATCTCCGGTTCTATGGCGAGTTAGC
>Ga0307990_1003748_pt1 | contig 11451 bp, 10 predicted proteins | sample EllFjometagen129_FD_203168 | JGI IMG/M metagenome (GOLD analysis project Ga0307990, IMG submission 203168) | Marine microbial communities from Ellis Fjord, Antarctic Ocean - #129 | ecosystem: Environmental > Aquatic > Marine > Unclassified | place: Southern Ocean | collected 2014-10-08
CAGTTATGTACCAATCGTTAACAACAAAAGCTCTTCCAAAAAATGTTTCATTATTTAAAATGGTTTTCACAACCGGCGATTCATTAGGAATATAAGTACCAACTGCTCGGCTGTTATCAGCTTTTCGCACGTTGGTTGAAATTCTTACAAATCCACTGTCAGATCTTTGGAAGATAGTGGTTGTTCCGCCAAAAATTTCAAATGTTTTATCTATAAAAGATTTATCGTTTTGTAAGATAGTGTTATTTAAAATCCATTTATTCAATAATACCTTATGATTTTTTTGTGAAATTTGATTAGTAATATTCATGGGGATTTTTTTATTACTGATGATTAGTTTTTCAGAATAAAAAATATTGTGCGCAATTTTAAGATGAGTTTTTACATTTTCGAGTTTGAGGGTGTACTCACGTTCAAACATTTTTATTATGGTCTTAACTTCAAGTGAGAGGTCTCTTTCAACAGAATGATAAATATTTTGTTTTGATTTCTGTATTGAGAAAAATGTAATTACAGTAACAGAAATAATTATTCCCAGTAATATGGGAATAAATAAATTTAGTTTTACAGATAAATTTCTGGAAATGCGCTTCATTTGCTTTTTTGTTTTTTTTACAAAGTTACGAAACCTCTTATACTAATTCTTAACAATTTTGCAATTCTGTTCCGTACAAGTATAAATCATTATTTGTTAATTAGTATTCATTATCCAACATTTCATATACCGAAGGGAATCCGTATGGACATTCCAATTATCCAAACTAAAAATTATCAAATTGATTAAATTCATATATTTCCCATTAAACACGTAGTATAACCAAATATTTTCATAAATTTGAAAAATAAAATTATGAAAAATCACCTTCTAAATACAAAAAATGTTATTAATCAATGTTTTAACAAGAAGCACTACAGAGGACAAAGGCTACGTACAGCAAATAGCAATTACGTTACAACACATTTTAAACTAAACTTTATACAAAATGAAAAAACTTTTACTTCTAATTTTTATTATAGGTTATTCAACTGCTAATGCTCAATATTCAGGTTATTATACAGTAAACCAAAACGTGAATGCTAATATTAACAAAAATGTCAATGTTAGCGGAAATGTAAACGTGAATAAAAACATTTCGACGATTGATTATGGAAAATTAGCACTTGCAAATGCAGAGAATGAAAAAACCAGATTAGAAAATTTAAAATATGCAGATCAACAACAAAAGCGAATTTCGTTAGAAATTGCTTCAGACCCAACTAAAGCTTATGATTATGGATTTCAAAATACATTTGAAGTAAAAGGGAAAGATGCCAAGTCATACGGATTTAGAAGATTCAAAATGTCATATAAAATACCACATAAATCAATATTTGTATCTGCAGGAGCAGGTCGGTTTGAGAATGTTAGTGTTGACGGAATTACAACAGAAATTATATTTCGTGCACCATTTTATAATAAAGAAAAAGTTGATTTTGACATTGAAAAGAACGCAAAAATGGAAAATGTAAAAGAAGGTGAACTAAATGAAAAAATGGCTCCGAATGGAGAAGATGCTATTTTCATTCACAAAAAAGATATAAATCGAGCTACCGTATTTGGAATAAAAGGATTTTCTGGAACTTTAATTTGGGAAGATGACTACCAATATACCATCACAGACAACTATGTTTCGTTCAATAAAAATGAAGGGAATGGAGTTTTGTACTCGGTCAAAGTTAGGTATTATGGAGACAAAGATGATGTGACTTTTGAACAATTAGAGGGAAGAAAGTACTATCTAAAAAGATTAGTAGAAAAGGTAATTTCTACAGGTCAAGTTTGGGAAATGAAATACTAACTGAATGGGAAAAAGAAACCAAAATTAATTCCAGTCGATTAACGAAAAGTTTAAAAAAATTAGTCGTGAACTATTTGAGAAATGGAAATTAAAATATCCATATCATCATTGATTAGAAAGCTCTGCATCTGAAATAATGCGGACGTTAAAAGACACGGAAACTGATAACGAATATCTTAAGTTTTGGAAATCAAGAGGAATAAAAACGTGTTGTAACACCTAAGCAAATAAAAATTCCGTAGTGGCGTGCATCTACGGTTTTTTATACATTGTTGAACAACACCAAAAGTAGCGGGTCTGGTTATTTTAGAGGATATGTGGTTTTTAGAATTGCCGGGGCATAGTTCATCAAAGATTACGGAGATATACACCCATGTTGTTAATAAGCAACTCCGGGAAATAAAAAGCCCGTTAGATAACTTGGATATTTTAAATTTTTTCATACATTTGAAAAATAAAATTATGAAACATTATCTTTTAAATACTAAGGCGAAGTAAAGGGTGTGGTGTAGTAAATATTTAGGAGTTGGCTTTAATTGTAGGCTATGGAACTAATTACTAACTTATATAAAGGATTGAAGAGAGGTGAGAAACATTTCATCTCAACATATCTTGATATTGAAGACGAATTTGTGAATTGGTATAATAACAGCGATATACTTAAATCTGATATTTATATTAACCAGCAAGTACAGTTAAAGGACTTATTATTTATTTCAACGATTTTTTCAGATGTTACTTCAATTTATTTAATGAATAGATTGAAATCGGAATTTAAGATTCAGTACCTTCCAAACAATCATCCAAACTATGGAAAGACTGTAACGATACCATCGGAGTTAGGTTTGCAAATATCCTCTGATTCGCATGTATTATTGCCTGCCTATATCTATTGGCCAACCTTGGCAATTAAACGACTTTTATCTTCGTACGGGAATCTTATTAAAAACCAAAAGGCAATAATTAGACCAATGAGAATCATGTTGGTTAAAGATAAAATTCCAGAAAATAATCCTGAATTTACTACCTATTTTGTAAATCCAAATACACCGACTGGTAACTGGATATTTGAAAAAGAATTACCTAGGAATTCAATACCATTTTCTTATACAAATTTACCTGATACTGCATCCAAGATATTTGAGATAGTGCTTCCATTAACAACTAATATTACCGAGAAAAAGCTTATGCGGCTTTTAAATAATGAAAAACAACATCTATCTGCATTTAGAAAATCTATCTTAAATATTGTTGATAATTATATTCAATCTGATATATCAGCACAATATGTATTAAGGGACCACATTAAGCCTGAGATTTCTAAACTTGAAATTGAATACAAGGAGTTATTAAAAAAAACAGGAATTAGGATTGCATCAAATATAGCCTATTCTTTATCTCTTTTTCGTTTATCAAATAATCCTGATTCAGAAACTATAGCCGCAATAATTGGAGCTGGGAGTCTTGGGTACGGTATCTTAGGAGCAACAGATACATATTTGAAATATTTAGATGAGAAAAGTTCAATTAAGGAAAATCCTTTTTATCTATTCTGGAGATTAGATAGAATAAACAACTAAAGCCAACAATGTATGAAAATAATAACAGAGATATTAGTAAATTCAAGGGTTGTAACCCGCTTAAACTTTCTTGTAACCATACAGGGATGAAGCCTGCAATCGGCTACTATTCTTATACTAATTGTTAGGTCCTATTGTAAAAAGGCGAATAAAATAAATATTTATGAATCATAAACACGAAATTCGAAAACTTGCTTGGTTAGTTAAAGAAGGACTTAATACATATATTGAAATTCATAACAATATTTTTAATGAATCAAGCACATTAAAGAGTTTTATAAAAAATATTTTCGGAAAAGGTGTACCAATGGAAAATTTATTAGTGGAAGCAGAGAAACTTATTCCTTTATGGGATTCTATTCAAAATAAAGTAAAAGATTTTAAAAATTCAAATTCATCCACATTAACGAGTGAAGAACTGCAATATTTCGAAATACTTATTAAATATGTAAATTCAGTAAGAAACACTATTACAGCTTTAGTTGAAAGACAAAGACTTATGTCAAAAGGCAGTAAAAGTTTCTCTAATAACCCAATGACTTGGGAAGCCTATAAAAAGAAAGAAATAGAATACAAAAATGCTGTTGAAGATTATACATCAATAGGTCAGCAGTTAAATGATGCAGGTTTAATAATATTTAATTGAATAAAGATGCTATGATAGTATTTATCTTTTCATTGCTTACAATATTATGTTTTTTTACATATTAAATCTTCATTTACGCGGAGCAAAAAAACAAATACTGGAATTTGTTCTATCAGTATTGATAATATTAACAGTGATTTTATCCTTTTTTATAAGTAATTGGTGGTATGGAATAATATCTATCTTTTTAGTATTTATTCTCAATGCTATATTTAGACCAATTGCAAGTGCTCTTGCATTTAGATTATTGGGATACAGAACTGGTATTGATGATAAACCTTCAAACAATTTTTATCAAACCTTAAAAAAGGATGGTAATATTTTTAAATCCATGCAAATTATTGACAAGGAAGTAGAAAAAAATAGAAAACGTCTCATGAAAATTTTTAATAAACCATATATCCAATACATCCTACATCAAGAGAACATTGATTTTGAAGAATTTTACAGTATTTTTCAAAAGATTAATTATGGACTTTATGATATAGTATGGGAAATTTTAAGTTCGCCCAATGACTTAAAACAATTAATTGACCTTGAAAAGAAAAATGCAACCAATGAAGAAATATTCATTCATTTCCGTAATTATAAGAACTGAATTAATAAAGAACAACAGAGCCTAACACCTAAGCATATAAAAATTCCGTAGTGCGGCTAGCATCTACGGTTTTATATGCATTGTTGAACAACACCAAAAGTAGCGGGGTTGGCTATTTCAGAGGTTATGTGGTTTTTAGAATTGCCGGGGCTTAGTTTCTCAAAGATTATGGAGATATACACCAATGTTGTTACCAAGCAACTCCGGAAAATTAAAACTCCGTTAGATAACTTGGATATTTAAAAAATTTCATACATTTGAAAAAATTAATTATGAAATAAAATTTCTAAATACAAAAAACGTTATTAATCAATATTTTAACAAAACGGGCTACAACGGACAAAGGTGAAATAAAGGGTGTGGTGTAGTAAATATTTAGGAGTTGTGCGTCATTTAACTAAGACAAGAGAAGGAATAGATGGAAAATAATAAGAAAGAAAATAAATCCTTAGTACCAATAGGGCAAAATCAATTGGTCAAAAGTGTAGAAAATTCCTTAGTAATAACTAATAAATTATTAGCGGGCAAATATTATGAAACAATAATCCAATTATTTATTAAACACCCTGCATTTTTCAAACGAACAATCTCGAAATACTACCCTTTAAATTCCAAACTAATCGAGAAGTATAAACACATCTGGGAATTTGGAGGTTGTCTGAGTCAAAATCAGTCAATTCATTGGACCGAGGAACTAATCACTAAATATATTGATAAATGGAATTGGTGGGGATTTAGAAGCAATCCTTCTCTTCCTTGGTCAATTCGTTTTATTGATAAATTTCAATCCCAAATTGAATGGGAAGGATTTGGAGAAGATTTGCCAATAGATTTATCTATTGAATTAGTTGAACGTTTTGGCAATAAATGGGACTGGTCCTCACTGAGTAGTAACAATACGTTTAATTGGACAGAAGAGTTTATTCAACGTTATTCCAATTTGTGGGATTGGGAAAAATTAAGCTGGAATCAAGCTTTACCTTGGAGCGACAAACTCATTACTGAATATGAAAATCAATGGGATTGGAATGGCTTAAGTTTAATCAGGTCTATACCTTGGTCAGTAGAATTATTAAAAAAATATGATGACAAATGGGATTGGTCAAGATTGTGCTTCAATGAAAATGTGCCTTGGACTGAAGGACTGATATATGAAAATAGGAGCCGGATTAATTGGTATTGGTTGAGTAAAAACCCAACAGTTCCTTCAAAACAAGAACTTTTTATGAAATACGCTGATTTTTGGGATTGGGAGGGTTTAAGTAAAAACCTAAACATGCCATGGAGTATAGGTTTTATAGAGAGCAATGAAAAAAAATGGGATTGGGAATCATTGAGCGAAAATGGCAATTTGCCTTGGACAATAGACCTGATTGAACGATATAAGGAAAAATGGGATTGGGATGACCTTAGCAGAAACGATTATCTGCCTTGGACAGTAAACCTAATAAATAAGTTTGAAGACAGATGGGAATGGTATTCACTTGGTCAAGGATTATTGATACCTATGCCAAATTTTTGGACTAAAATATTTGGAGAAATTGTGAATGAAAAAATGATTGAGGACACCATTGTCAGATTGAAAAAATTAAACATATCAACAACGGAAAGCTATGAGACAGAAACTATTGACATGGAGGAGTATTTCAATCAAGATAATAAAGCATTAAATAAGCTACGCAAGGTTATGAGTAAGGTTGGGAAACGAGAATAATGAAACAATACATCTAATGATCGCAAATATTGAAAGTTATAAGGACCCAGAAATAAAGGTATTAAAATCTGAATTGCACCGCTTAGAGATGCTTCTTGGAGAACTTACTAATGAAAATCTTGAGTTAGAAAAAATGCTTTCGGAATTTCAACATCGGCATACAATCGAATTGGGCGAGATAATCTTAGAATTATTAAATCTTCGTAAGATAAAATTCAAAGACGATAAAGTAAGATATGAAGAAACTGAGAATGATGAACGACAATATCATGAGCAGGTAAATACAGAAAAAACAAAGGAGGTTTATGAATTGACGGAAGTACAAAAAGCAGAATTGAAAAAGAAATTCCGTAAAGCGACACTTTTATGTCATCCAGACAAAGTGAGTGATGAATTTAAGACCAATGCAGAAGCAATATTTATTAAACTTAAAACAACCTATGAATTAAATGACCTTGGAAAAGTAACCGATATTCTTGCTAATTTGGAAAAAGGAGGGTTCAAAACAAGGTCAGAGTCGGTTTCCGAAAAGGACTTACTGAAATTAGCAATTACTAACCTCCAAAGTCAGGTAAATGTTTTGAAAACTGAAATAGTCACAATAAGACAAAGCGATACTTACACGACCATTATTGAAATTGACAATTGGGATGAATATTTCATTCGAACCAAAGAGGAATTACAACAAGAACTTGAGGACTTAAATAAAGAAATAAAAACGGTTTTCAACAGCACTTAATAGCACATGGTCGCATTAAGGGCATCAAGACAAAGAATTAGTAAATTTGAATAAAAAAAGACTATTGAAAATCAGAAACTTAAGTTACGTTAGTCAGAATTTATAAAAATGAAACTTGTAGCTTTCTTAGACATATTAGGTTTCAGTGACTTGGTTGATAATAATTCCTTCGATGAGCTGGGTAAAATCTATGAAATATTCGAACGTGGATATAAGCATGGGTTAACCTTGAACAGATATGTTAGAACTAAAGATGGTATTACTAATGATTTCAGTGACTGCAACATACAAGCAGTTCAGATTTCTGACAGTATGATTGTCTGGACAAAAAAAGAAACAATAATATCTTACTATAATTTAATCAAAACAGTCAGAGAATTACTTGGACATGGCATGTTCTCAGGACTACCATTACGAGCTTGTATCCACTATGGAGAATTTGGCCATCATATCAACTTTCATTCGAAAGAGATTAGTACAAATACATTTTACGGCAAATCGATAACAACATCCTATAAAATGTGTGAGAAACAATCGTGGTCAGGTGGATACATCACAAAAGAAGCAATTGAAGCATACAATAAAATTATTGACTCACTGGATGACGAATCTCTAATCTCACGAACTAAGATTGAATCTTTGGAGAAACGACACTTTTTGAAAAAGTTTAAAGTGCCGTTTAAGAATGAAGAAGCATCTGAAGAGTATTGCATCAATTGGGTCAATTGGCAAAATCCCAAAAAAACACTTGATGGATTAATAAAAACTTTTGCCAAATTTAAAAAATCAACCAATTCAGATCGAGAAAAGGAAATAATTAAAAACACAGTTAAGTTTTGGAGTTCTTGTCCAGAAAGGGTAAAATGAAAAAACGATGGCTAACACCTAAGCATATAAAAATCCCGTAGTGCGAGCATCTATGTAACCAGAAAATAACATTGCACAGAAATCGGAAAGTATAAGTGCACAGTTTTCGGAAAACAGAAGTACACAACTTTTGTTAAATTAAAATAAACAAATATATTTACTTTGGATAAACAAAAAATTGTATCTTTGCTTCAAATATTATTAAATAAAAATGGATTTTTATACACTATATAGGTCTTTAGAAGAACTTGGTTTGGAAATATTTACTCTCAACGATATTATTAAAATTACTGAACAAAAGAAAGAAGTAGTTAAAAGCACTCTTACAAGATTGGTAAAACAAAAAAAAATATATCGTCTGAAAACAAAATATTATTCACTCAAAAGAATAGAGAATAAGTTTCAATTACAAAAACTATATACTGAAACATACATTGGTTTGCACTCTGCCCTTGAATATTACGGCACTACAACCCAACGATTTAATAATTTAGATTTAATAACAAAAAACTTACTGAAAAAACAAAACATAGAAAATACTGAAATAGATTTTCATAAAGTGAAGCAAGGGCTATTCTTTGGGTTTAAAAAAATAAAAATAAACAATTCAGAAGTATTTATTTCAAACATTGAAAAGACAATAATTGACTGCACATACTTTTCATCTAAAGTTTATTTAACTGAAATTAATGCGTTTATAAAAAAGAATAAAGAAATAATAAATACAGAAATACTTATCACTTATCTTAATAAGATAAATTCTTCTGTATTAAACAAGAGAGTAGGATACCTTTTGGAATTAAGCAACATCCATTTGAAAGAAATAAAAATAGACAATAAATATGAAAGATTAAATATAAATCTAAGTAAATCAGGAACTCGTAATACTAAATGGAAACTAATTATAAATGAGGTTATTTAATAATGGAAAGAAATGAATTACAGACCTATAAGTCTAAATTAAATTATAATCTGGGGCAATTGGAATTAGATTATTATCAGCATTTGATCTTGGCAAAACTTTTTGAAGATTTTAATACAATCTATTTCAAAGGAGGAACCTGTTTGCAAAAATGCTATGGGATAAAAAGGTTTTCGGAGGATTTGGATTTTAATTATGTTGATATTGAAATAAACAAAATAATTGAATTTATTGAAAATATCTTCGATGTAAAAATTAAAGATTATTATGAAACAAAATTTGGAATAAGTTTCAGTATTCGATTTAAGGGAATTCTTTATAATGGTACAAACCAGTCCATGTGCAAGATGTCATTTGATTTCAGAAACAGGGATATTTTCAACAAACCTCTAAAAAATATAATCAGGCCAATTTATCATGATTTACCAAACTACTTTCTTTTAGCACTTGACAAAGAAGAAATACTTGCTGAAAAAATACGGGCTATACTTACAAGGTATAAGGCTCGTGATGTTTATGATTTGAATGAGTTGTTATTAGATAAAGTAAAAATCAATTTTGATTTGATAAACAAAAAATTACAGACATACGGCAAGACTTTTATTCCGGATGAATTTGAAGAAAAACTTGAAGAAAAAAGAAGTATTTACAATGAAGAAATGCAGCGACTAACAAACATATTTGATGATTTTGAGACTTGCAAAAAACAAATATTGATTAAAATAATCGAAGAAATCATTTAACCATCCAACCATCCAACCATCCAACCATCCAACCAATCCTAAGTTTTCCTTTTCTTCTTCTTCGCAGCAGGAAAAAGAATATTATTTAGGATAAGGCGGTAGCCCGGGGAATTTGGATGTAGATCGAGTTCTGTTGGCGGATCTCCAATAAAATGCTGATAATCTTCAGGATCGTGTCCTCCGTAAAAAGTCCAGGTTCCTTTTCCATATTCTCCATGAATATATCTTACTTCGTGGGCAGCTTTGTTTTCTCCCATTATTAGCACATTAGATTTTATGTTATCTTTATTGAAAGCAGTTGTCTGTCCCATAAAACCTTTTATTACCAAGGTGTGATTCTGACAAAGCATGGAAGGTACGGGGTCCCATTTTGCAGAGAACTCAAATAATGTAAAATAATCATTTGTTTCTTTGATAGCTTTTGAACGAGTTTGGGTTACATCAATAGTTGATATTTCGTATTCATTTGGATTCATGCTAAGCTCAAAATTCTCGAAAGCAAAACATTTACTATAATCCAGTTTATCCTGTGCATTCGGGTCAGGTGGGTCACCATCAAACATTACATTACAAATATCAACACCTTCGGCAGCTAAAGCAACATCATAGCTGTCGGGTGCGCTGCACATTGCGAAAAGATATCCTCCGCCCATAACAAAATTCCTTATCTCTTTTGCAACATCAAGTTTTAATAACGAAACTTTGTTATAACCCAGTCCCTGTGCTGTCTCTTCAGAAATCCTAACATCTTCCTGATACCAGGGATAGTTATGATATCTTGCCCAAAATTTCCCATATTGTCCGGTAAAGTCCTCATGATGTAAATGTAGCCAGTCGTATAAAGGTAAAACACCATTCAAAATTTCAACATCATAAATTACATCGTAAGGAATCTCGGCAAAAGTCAGAGCCAGAGTAACTGCATCATCCCAGGGTTGTTTGTTTTTTGGTGAATAAATAGCTATTTTGGGTGGTTTGTGCAATTTTATCGCATCCATATTTATTTCTGCTTGGGCGATTTCTTGAAGAATAGCTGTTGATTGTAAATCAGCAATTACTTTAAAACTTATATCACGAATTAAACATTCATCTTCAAAAACAATATTGTATCTGAACATATAACTGCCGCCTTTATAATTTAATAACCAAGAAACTTCTGTGTCGTGTTGAAGTACCCAGTAGGCAATCCCATAAGCTTTCAGGTGATTTTTCTGAGTTTCGTCCATAGGAATAAGAATGTATGCTGAACGAGCTGTCATAGACAAAAACAAGAAAAGGATTATTATGTATTTTGTTTTTTGCATTATTGTTATATTTCTTGTCCCAGCCCTTCAGGCTGTATTAATTTTATATTTAAAATTTTGTATAAATCCTCCAGATTTCAAAAATCTGGAAGATTTCGGAATCTACAATATTATATTTTTATTTCAACAATCCAGTTTCTCAAATTCTGAATTTTTGCTTTTATATTCCGGAACTATTTCTTTCATCTTTTTAACGATAGAAAAATTATCTTGTTCTTTAAAAAGTTTCACAAGTTCTGTTATTTCTCTTTTAACTATTTCGTTATCATATTCTTTCACTTTTGCAATCATAATTTGCGGATGTTGGGTTGAAAGAGTATTTTCCTGATCGTTTAAGAGTTCTTCAAAAAGTTTTTCTCCGGGTCGTAATCCGGTATATTTTATCTGAATATCTTTTCCAAGTTCTAATCCTGATAAACGAATCATTTTTTTTGCAAGATCAATAATTTTAACCGATTTACCCATATCAAAAATAAATATTTCGCCGCCATTGCTTATTG
>Ga0307990_1003750_pt1 | contig 11449 bp, 7 predicted proteins | sample EllFjometagen129_FD_203168 | JGI IMG/M metagenome (GOLD analysis project Ga0307990, IMG submission 203168) | Marine microbial communities from Ellis Fjord, Antarctic Ocean - #129 | ecosystem: Environmental > Aquatic > Marine > Unclassified | place: Southern Ocean | collected 2014-10-08
ATCTTGGGCCCATAGCGTAAATGGTAATAAAAATACCATAACTATCAAAATAACAAACCATGTACAATTTTTCCTTACATCTACCTTCATCATGAAACCTCCCTTTAATCTAAATTGACCTTCGTAAAACTACGCGTTGTATTGATATACAAATAAGAATCTTTGGGCATTACAGTAAATGCCAATCGCTCAAACATAGATATACAATTTGGACAATGGTATCCAGGAGCAATAGGCAATCTGCTAAAATTCAATAGCGATTTTTAGGACTTCTAACATAAGCGTGATAGACATAGTTAATAAGTTTTACGGCATGACTTAAAAGTTAATAATATTCTTAAGTAAAAAATGGAAGTTAATACGGAAAAGATTATTATGCAGCCTTCATCATTACAGATGTAAAGGGTCAAGATGAACTCCTACGTTGCCCTTGTCATCCGTGATTATTTCAGATAATTATCAATTAAGAGATAATTCCCATCATCTCTATCTAAAAAATAGATAGATGAAAAATATTAATCACAGAAGTTAATATTATAGCTTTTGATTTTCTCATCAAAGATAAAATGCCAAGATTTGAATGTTGCTAAAGCTTCATGTTGGAATAACGTATTAAGGCGCCTGCATGGGCTTGGTAAGCACTTTGATTTTTGAGCAAAGGGATTAATTAACGTGGAGAACCTCCTCCTCCACCACCTCCTCCACCTCCTCCTTCTCCTTCTCCTTCTCCTCCTCCATCTATATCATCACTATCGGATTCTTTAATGCCACCGAAATTGCCTGTGGAATCTGAATATCTCGGTATGCCCCCTGGTTCTCGTTCTATTATCTCGAGAGTTGTATATAAGACACGCTCCCGACCCGGTTTAAAATTGATAATTCGAGACACTGATTCATATTTGTCTTTTTTAAGTAATATCTTATGTTCACCAGGCTTTACCTTCCTTTTAATGAGGGGGGTTCGACCTATTTTCTTTGAATCCAAAAAAACCTTAGCGTCACTTGGGTTGCTTTTGATAGTGAGCATTGCGAGTTTAATCGGAGGTGGAGATTTAGGGGTATCCAAACGATGGATTGAATTTAGGGCAATAGTATCTGCTGATTTGCCCTCAAATTCCTTAATGAGACCACTATATTTATTATTTTTTGATTTAAATGCCAGAATTTTCTGGTAGTTATTTCTGGCGCTTTTTTTATCACCTTTGGCCTCATAGACTTTCCCCAGGCATATATATGCCCACGCATTTTCTTTGTTGTACTTTATAGAGTCTCTAAATGTTTTTTCAGCCTGCTTGTAGTCTTTGCCAGCCAAATAATCATATCCGATCTCCAGGAGTAGCATCGATTTTGCAATCTTCTGATCATGCGGTCTTCTTTTTGGTTGGGGTTTAATGAGAGGAGGAAACGGTATTTTTTTTAAAAACTCAATTTTGTATACGCGGTTATATATTGTATAAATTTTTGCCCTTGGCTTACAAGAAGATACATTTTGTATAGGAACAGCAGGATGGTAATTTACAACTGGTATTTTGTCGTAATCCAAAACAAGTATAATGCCTTTATCAAGAATCAGATTATCATCGTCTATACTTTGAATAAATCCGGTATGCTCAGCATATCCCTTTATTCCCCCGGCCCTCTTTTTCAGAATATCATCCTCAAATACTTGCTTGAGTATGATAATATTTCTAATTTTTCTTTTTTCGGCTAAAGACCTTGTAGTTTTATATCTTTGAAAAAGCTTGCTAATTTGTACATATTTATATTTAAGCCCCAGGGTTCTGAATTTATCTGAAGTAATGAAATCATATGCAGAAACCGTCGTGGGGAAAAAACCAATAATAAGAAAAACCATCATATATAGATAACTGCAAATGAGTTTTAAGTTTTGCATGGTTATATCCTCTTGCTATACTTTAATTTTAACATGTTTTTATGGTATTACATTACTTATCTGGGTAATTCAAAAATATAGACAGTCATATCCTCTTCGGTAAACTCTTCCAAGGGTATTCCATATCCTTGATTGTATGGATCAGAGGCGCCTTTTTCGATTCTCTTGAATTCACGGATCATATTTTCACTAGGGCAGTAAAGTTTTAGAATTGCGCTATTAGTTCGCCTCAATTCATATTGAATACGTTCCATCACCCCTTCTTGATCCCAATCTATTTCCCAGATTTTGACTTTTTGTTTTTCAAGGTTACTTACCTTTACTTTGATTAAATTTAGTCTATGACCAGGCTCTCTTGGGATTTTATCAAAACTGGGTGGACAATTATATTCTTCAATCCTGGAAAAATAATTCCCGTGCAAAGACAAAAGGTGAGCTTTGGTTGTTTTCCCATCACACTTTAGGACTGATTGACCGCCTGAAATTCTTTCAATTTTTATGCTAAGGGTAAAAAACAAAACAAATTTTTTTCCTTTAGCGATATTGCCATCTTTAAACTTATATTCATAGGGCAGTTTACTCCCGAATTCTGCCCATAATCTATTATCAACTGAAATAATTATAGGCTCAATAGCAAGGGAGTCAATTAAAAATTGGTTGCTCATATCGCCTATTTTGCTAAAATCAGCATCTTTGATCCGAAAATCTTTAGAGGTAATTGAAACATAAGTTGTAATGTTATCAAAGCTAATCCCTATTTTTTTAGTATGTGGCTGAATACATAGGATCAATCCACTCAGATGGGCTTTAATTTGATCCATGTTGATATCGTAGGATTGGGATGATTCGTGAGTTGACACTTTTGTATCTGGTGAAGGAGGGACAGGCTTGGGCTTGGGTATTATTCCTTGCTTAGCACAACAGGAAAGTATTAGGGTAAACATCAAAATAATACATACATTTTTGATAAATTTTATTGTAGATTGCATATTTACAATCTCCCTCTCAAAAATATTGTTGTTTTTTGTCAGCCATTTTCTATTCTGACTTGTGTCAGTTTACGTGTATATTGTTAGCCATAAATTTGCTTTTTAATAAATCCTTCATGATCTATAATTTTATAGATTGCTATAGCTCTTGATTCTATTTGTTTATCATTTTTCGCCATTAGGTTTTGTGTTGAAACGTGCAAGTCGTAATAAAATTTGAAAAAAGGACTGTTGGCTTTTTCTGCATCATTGTTTAAACGATGATCAATAAGAAAAATCACCTTTGGTTGTTTTTTGTACGCCTGCCTCAGCAATTCCCAAAACCTTCCTGTATTTTCTCTATCCAGATTATTGAAAGGTTCATCTAAAAACCAGACATTCATTTTTTCCTGCAGTATCATACTTATAAAGCTGCTTTGGCGCCATCCCCCTGAAAGTGTATCAGGGTATTCATTCTTGTTTTTAAGTGCGCTATTTTTAATGCCAGTTAAGATTTTTTTGTTTTCATATAGTGTTAGGTTAGGCAGAAAAAATATTTCTTGCGTGAAAATACAAAATTCCCTTTCCCGGATTTCAGATGCTTTAATAAAATTGAATGATTTGCTGTGATAATCATACTTGCCATATTTAATCTTGCCGCCACTATTGAAGGAGGACCTGCCGATATTGCCCTGCAATAGGGCAAGCATACTTAAAAAGGTGGACTTACCCGAGCCATTATGGCCTTTTAAATAGAAAATACCATTTTCAAATATGAGTTCAGGGTCATTCGCTCTGCCAAATGTAATACCCCTGTAATTATTAAACCTATGAATTAAAGGGAATTTTATTTCAAAACGCATTAACTGCCTCCAGATTAAACCATTATGATTTAAAAATGGAATATAATCTTAATTTGTTGGTTTGAAACTCAGCGAAACACAGCCTGTTCATAATCCAGAAAGTAAACATGACAACAATCGTAGATATTGTTATTGTGCGAAAAAGAAAGATATCAAATTTACCTATAAAAACAGCCTTATAGTACATTCCAAATTTTATGCAAATCATTAGGAACAAAGGAAAGAGATAAAAAAACCATAATATCAGTCTTGTTTTATTTTTGTGAAACAATAAAAAAGCTATTTCTCTTTTAAGGTAAATAAACGAAAAAAAGGAAATTGTAAATGCAAAGATATTCCCAAGTAAGATATCAACAAGAATAAAATATATCTGCATAAATTTAATATCACTATTGATTCTATTTATCATAGAACTCAGTATATTTAATTTCTCATATGAAAAAAGATAATAGCCCGAAGAGTGTAAGTTTTTTAAATAATTAATAAATGACTCATTCGGTCTCAGTGATTCGTAAAGCCAGTGTTTCTCAATAGCAATAAAATTATCCTGGTAAACAGGTACAAATCTAGGTAAGAAATAATCATATGCCAATTTTTCAGCATGTTTATTTTTTTCCTTATTCAAAACCAGCATCAGGTTTTTTTTGATAGTAATAGACGAATCAGGATTAGTGTATGTAATAGCATTTCGAATCGAGGTGGTTGAAGTCATTTGACTTAGATTGACGAGAATATTAAGTATATTTTTTGGAATAATGAGTTCAACCATGCTAACATAAGGATTTACCCCTTTTTCCTTTCTCTCAATTCTTATCATTTGATTTAATAGTTTTTCTCTATGCTCATTGAACGCATTAAATTTATTCTCAGAGTCCTTAAAATATATGTTTGCTATTTCATCAGCAAAATATTCTTCAATGTATTCCTTTTTGACCTTTTTTAATCGATTTTGTTGTTTCTTGGTACTCAAGCCTTCGCCGTTATAATTTATATACATGGGCCTTAACGTAATATATTCACCTGAAATATCATTTTCAGAAATCAAAAATTGATTAATGTGGGGATTTATTTTAAATAAATTATACAGTACAGCCAAAGGGGCTTGGACTTGGTCTTCGGGTAGCAAATCTATGAAAAGATTTTTTTGAAAAATAAATGATGATGTAACATAAACTGGCTTAAAACCAATATGTTTACCTGACTTTATATCAAAGATAAGGCGTTGAAAATCCTTATGGGACAATGTCGAGTATACAAAAAAAATTTTAAAGGCATCCTCTTCCAATATCTTTCTTTTCTCTTCCCGTACATTCTGGTATTTCTGAATGTGATTGCTATAGTTAATTATCATTATGGATAAAAAGCCTAACATTAGAACAAGAAATTTCCATTTAGCTGAGCCCTTGAAAACCATTTTCAGGAAAGCATATGCAAATTCCAAATTCATTAATTTCATAAATAGTATCCCAGATTACCCATGATTAATTATTTAAAGTTTTACTGAAATTTTTATAGGATATTAATCTTAAATCAACGTTGCTTCCCTGGTCTCTCAATGCATTTCTTATTTTATTTGATATTTTATTTGTTCCATATCTTGAAACAATAGTGATATCCTTCATTGTGTTTCTTCCAAAAAACCCATTCAGCTCCTTTATGATGTTAATATAATAAGGTATACTTTTTTCCTCAGGGGATGAACCCATTAGCTCTTTTTTGATACCAGAAAGTCTTTGATGAATCTTAAAACTATCTCTTTCGTAATCATCTGATGTGTAATAATATAGAAATGCATAATATTTTGAATTTGGCGAGGTTATTTCCCTGTTTATCATATAATAATATTTTTTAAGGTAATCGTTTTGATTATTTAAGTCAAAAAATAACAATTTTTTCTTTTTTAATAGGATTTCATTTCCAATGAGAGTTTCACAGTCATATTGAAAAGAGTTAACTACTACTTTGACATTTTCAGGTAATAGTTGCGTTTCATTAAGTGTTACTGAGTATGTGTCTCCTTGTTTTTTTGTCATAGGATAGTACTTGCCATTGTAACACAATTCAATCTTTCTGGGTTTGGCGGGTACCCACCTCTTTCCTGTATTAAGAGTCAACGGTCTGTCTGTTGGCGGTTTTGCCGAGCTTATTGTTAGGGTTGGGTAACCTTCTGTTTCATGGGTATATATGTTAACTTCACCGGTAATTAACCTGTAGCCAATATTTCTATCTGTATCTTTATACGTAAATTCTATTCTGAATGGTTCGGTAGATGATTTAATTATCCTTATTAAAGGATGATTATTGATAAAGGTTGACTTTCGTTCATGAATTTTCTCATAATATCCTATTTGGCCTATACAAAGAATGTCCAAGGATTTGCGTTTGTTAAGCGGAAAAAAATTTTTTTCAGCCGCATCAATATCGACAAAGCCAGCCTTGAATATCTTGGCTCCCTGAGGTCTTAGCGCAATGTCTCTGCCCTCAAAAAGAGTGCCAGTGGTTGCTCCCAAAACAGATACTATACATAATTGTGTTAAAATAAGAATGAAACAAGCAGATTTTAGGTATTTGATCATTGGTCGTCACCTATAAAAAATTCACGTTCTTTAAGATATATATATTTTTGCTCTGTCTTTTTTTCAACTGAATTCAGATAAAACCTTCTTTTCTTCAGATATTCTCTTAGCTTTTCTTTGCTGAGTGATTTAACCCACTTGGTTTTCGGGTGTGCTGAGCGGCCTGTTAAGGCATGATAGAACAATCTATCAAGATTTGTACGGCGGTTCTCTGATAAGACTTTGTCAATATGTTTATATATTTTCCTACAGCTCTCTATATCGTAAGAACTCATCATACTGTTTACTATAAAAATCTTTTTAAGGTCTTTTAATGTAACCATGCTATCCTCATCCGCATTCACATAGGTTTGTACAATCTTTGCAGGGATTGCAACTCTTTGTTCCCATATCGTAGGGTCTTGTGGATTTTTAATTAGCTTGATAACATGACTGGCAATATTAATGTTAGTATCACTCCAAGTGTTGATTTCATTAAGTGTAGATGCAAGCATAAAGCTTAGAAAGCCTTTTTGGTTTACGCTTTCATTTTTATCAATGTTTAAACTTAGTGTGCTTTCAATTTTTTTTAATATATTAATAGATGTTTCATTGAATTTGTCATCTCTCTTTTGCGAGTATTGGAGCATACCTGTTGGAAATGTGTATACATAGCATCGATTTAACTCATCTCCTAACTGATCAATGATTTTTATTAAATCCAAGTATGCTCTATCTGGTGTATCCATCATGTTTGGATACATTTTCGCTCCACTTTTATCAGGGATGATGAAAATGACAAAAATATCCATCTTTTTTTGATTTGCCAACCTAAGAACACTTTTATGGAGTTCTGTTTCGTTATCATTAGGCCCTGCATCTGTTATCACAAATAGAAATTTATACTGCCGTGGATTAATATGTCCTTCGTCAATTTCCCCTTTAATGCTCTCGAGGGATCTTCCGATGGCATTCATGAGGGGTTCATTGTAATCATTGTCCTTAGTTTCTAATCCAAATTTAATGTTGGGTAAATCGATGTAATCATCATGAAATTCAAAATGATTCCCCATTGGAGAATCCATGTAACGAAAAATTTTGTATTCATTTAAGCCAAATTTTGGCATATTATTGATATTATCAGTGAATGATTTGATAAACCGCTTAAAGGGTATCATGCTCTGGGATGTGTCGATGAGAAAAAAGCAATTTATGTTATTTTTTATTTTTTTAACAAGCAGGTTTTTTACAATTTGGGTGGATAGAATTCCCATAATAAAAACTTCGGCATAGTTATCTTGTCTTTTGCATGGTTCATAGACTTTTGGAAACCCAAAGTTTGCATAAAAATTATCATATGTCTTTATCGAATGGCCAATAATCTGTTCTATGAGTTCTCTTCCAGGATACGCTTGCGCAAGATAGTATTGATTAATTTGCTCTGTTTTCTGGTAGATAGAATCCGTAGAGTCGAAATAAGAAACCTGTTGTTTAGGGTGATAATAGAGCCGTGATCTCCACAAGACTACAAATTTTTTATTAACCCAGCCGAGAATACCGTAGTCAGTTACTTCAAAATTTGTTCTGTATTCAAAAACATCACGGCTTTCGGCCAGCAATACGAAATCTCCCTGCTGATCCAACACCTTGTAAAATTCGAAATGTTTGAGACCTTCAGATGATCTAAACACCAAGTTCTTGTTTTTTGTCCATCCGTCATAGAAATCAGGGGTTGAAACAGTATCAGAAGGAATGCTTAAAAATCCATATATGGGCATATAAGCCCTACCTTTGTCCAGCAAATCACTATACCACAAAAATGCATTCTGAAAATCATTTACGTTGATAGAATACTCGGTTTTAGTCTGTCTTTTATAAATTTTCATCATTCGGTTATTTATTTCAGTTACAAAAAAAATATCCAGAAATTGAATGGCATGATTAGGCTTGAGGCTTTGAAATGTTCCTTTTGGGAAAGAGGCCTTTGCGTGGACAACAAAATATTTCCTATCTATTTGTCGCATTGTCGGGTGATCTGCAAAGACATACAAGCCTTTTGATTCCTTTGAAGTCTCCAGATTGTTATCAATGCCATCATAAACCCTTAAAGATCTCATTATATCATCGGATTTGATGATCAAGTCTGTGTGGCCTGTAATCTTAGCAAAACTTTTCATGTTTATTCGTTGTTGCTCTGTTGGGTCAATTTCTACAGCAAATCCTAAACCCTGAAAAAATAATAAAACAGCTACCAGCAGTACAATTAAATATTTCATTTGTAAATCCTCAAATTAATTATATTATACCTGAACAAAAACCATGTCTCCTTTTCTTTAATGCCGTTTTTGTTTCTTTAACTTTACCGACACTCGCTTTTTGAGATTTAGTGCACTGTTTTACAATTGTCAACGTTAAAAAATATTAATCGAAATGGTATTTTCATGCGATATTATCCCATTCAGCCCACCATAACTACTTGTGGCCATCATCACAAAAAATTTCCTGACACGGTTAAATTTAATTTTTAAAACACCCTTGTTTAACGTTTATACATAGGGTAAAGAAAGTTTTAATAAAATTTATCCCAGACGAGGATTTTTTACTGTACCCCAAACAATCCAGAAAAATATTACTGCGAGGGAACCAACAATAACCGAAATCCTTCGTTGGCCGCCTGGCTGGAGGGATGATCCCACCAGGAGCGATTGCTGCAACGAACATACCAGGGTTCACTGAGCCAAGAGCCACCTCGTAAAACTCGAAATTTTCCAAAAGATGGACCATTTGGATTATGTCTTGGAGATCTACTGTAATAATCTTTTTCATACCTGTCCTCGCACCACTCATATACATTACCTAACATGTCATATAGCCCAAAATCGTTTGGGTTGAAATTTCCTACTGGTGAGGTGTTTGCATAATAATCATCGCATTCATGCTCTGTCCATATAAAACCATTCACCTGATTTGACGTCCAATCATGAACATTAGCGTATTTACATGCATCATCAGGGTTATCCCCCCAAAAACGGTCACCTCTTGCCCCTGCCCGACATGCATACTCCCACTCCGCCTCTGTGGGCAGCCTAAAGCGCTTCTTATTTTTACTGGAAAGCCATTTTGCCATCGCCTTTGCATCATTCCAGGAAACATTCACTACAGGGTGCATGTCATCCTGTTTAAATCCTGTATTTTGCCAGTTGTAACCCTCCATTTTTTCCCACTCTCCTTTCTCTTTCCCGCAAGCCCATATCCAAGAATAGCCTTTTTTATCCGCGTCTGTTCTATACCCCATTTCCTCAATAAAAGAGCGGAATTGGCCTCGAGTAACCTCGTGCATGCCTATCCAAAAATCGTCTATGCAGACCTCATGTTTCGGAAATTCGCATCCATAGAATTTCTCATCTCCTACATTCTCAATAACGGTCTGCTTTTCATTTTTATCCGCACCCATCTCAAAGCACCTTCCAGGTACAAAAACAAACCTCATGCCTGTTATGTGTTCTTTCCATACCTCTCCAGACTCGGGGCCCTTTCGCACAAGTTCGGCGTGCACAATAGATTGCTCACCGGGGTCAATCTCTACACTCTTGCTCCAGTCCCTGTACCCTTTTTTCTTGACCTCTACCAGGTAGTCTCCCTGTTCTATGTTGGTCATCTCGTCCGGTGTTGTCCCTACATAGACTCCGTCAAGAAACCACTCGGCATTCGGTGGCCCGCTCTTTACTACAAGGCTCCCTTTTTTGACTATGCGATTAAGCGTAAGTGTAATTTTTGCATCCTTCCCTGGTTGGATTTCCGCAAAAGCTTCCTTGCTTTCATATCCCTCAACGGCAGCACGGATTTTAATTTGGCCAGGCCCCAGTCCATCTAAAATAGTTGGTGTTTTTCCTATTCTTTTTCCATCCACCCAGACTATAGCACCAGATGGATTTGTTTCTACATAAAGTTTTCCATTCTTATCAAAAGATGGTGTTCTTCCACCAACCACGAATACAAAATCCCCTTGGTCAAGCTTAGGGTCCCTGATTTTTCCATACTGGGGGTGCTGTTTACTATTGTACTCTGGGACATTCGTCTTGAGATACAAACCGAGTTCTTCTCCCGTGATGTATCCATCAGGAATAGGTTCCTTAGCACGCCCTTCAATTAGATTTAAAAAGGACTGTTTAAAAACACTGTGGTCTGGAACAGGCTCATTTGCCCTGCCCGCAGTTATGAATTGTCTGACTGGAAGGCTGATATTCTCAGAGATATTACTTGGAACAACTCGCTGCCTAAGGTTTAGGATTGAGCCTGAAAAACAGCTATCAAACATGAACAGAGCGTGCCGGGCCTTAATCATTTTGGCACGTGTTACAATAACTTGCATGTCAATACTTGAAAGTTCGAACATCACAGGTTCTTCTTCAGGCAGCGGCGCGTCAACCATGACTATATAACCCAGGTTTTCGCCTGTAGTCATTTTTTTGGTGTGCCCGTGACCTGCATAATAAAAGAGAATTCTATTATCCTCGTTCATACCGTACGCTTGGCAAAATTCCACGAAGACCCTGCTGAAGCCGTCCTTGGTAAGGTTTCTATGCAGCTTTACTTCAAAGCCGTTTCTATCGAGCGCTTCAGCAACTTCTTTTACATCACTAAGTGCACCAGGCAAAACATCCCATCCATTGGTGTAGCTCCCGTTTCCCACAATTAGGGCATAGGAGCCCCTGTATAATGGAATTTTTTTACCTTCAGATGTCCTTGCCGTAACTTTTATGCCACGATCCGATACACTGCGCGTCTCTGCATAAGAAGGAACGACAAACAGGAAGATAAGCAAAGATAAAAGAATAATCGCCTTGTGTATTGGTTTGATATTTTTCATGTTCGTCTCTTTAATAGTACGAGGAGAGTATCAACTCTGTCTTTAACTTTTTCACTAAATCAGCAAAAATTCAAGACAGGATTGAACTGCCTCATTGTTAATTGAGCATCGTTGTTAACATTATTGCCCTTTTGTCTCTACCAAAACGCTGTCTTCGTAAAGCCTTGCACCAATTTTTTTACTGATCCCCCTGTAGTAATCGACAAGGTCCTTCGGGTTTATGCTTTCCATATTGGAGAGTTCTTTTTGCGCTTTCTTCCGTTTTATACCAATATTTCTTTCTTTACCGGTAAAGCTTC
>Ga0307990_1003752_pt1 | contig 11446 bp, 13 predicted proteins | sample EllFjometagen129_FD_203168 | JGI IMG/M metagenome (GOLD analysis project Ga0307990, IMG submission 203168) | Marine microbial communities from Ellis Fjord, Antarctic Ocean - #129 | ecosystem: Environmental > Aquatic > Marine > Unclassified | place: Southern Ocean | collected 2014-10-08
GGAGGTAAAATTCAAATTTTTCTTTTAACTAGACATAGTAAAACTACTTGGAATGTTTTAGTTGGTAGTCGGAGGAGACATATTGGTTTAGAAATAAATTTTAGCAAAAATTTTAAAGGTAAATTAGTTAAACAAATTGATGATTCAGTTTGGCAGATTAAATTTAATTGTTCAGGAAAAAAGTTGGACAAATTAATTGATCATTATGGAAATATTCCTATTCCTCCATATATTAAAAGCACAAGTAGTAAAGCCCAATTAAAAAAAGAATATCAAACTGTATATGCTAAAAGTAGAGGGTCAGTAGCGGCTCCAACAGCTGGTCTACATTTTACTAAAAGAATTTTAAATAAATTTAAAAAACAAGGAGTAGTTTTTAAATATATTACTTTGCATGTTGGTCTAGGAACTTTTGTACCAGTTAAAGAAAAAAGAATAGAGGATCATCAGATTCATTCCGAGTTTGGAATTTTAGATCAAAACACTGCTGATTATTTAAATAAAGCTCAAAAAGAAGGTCGAAGAATTATTGTAGTTGGTACTACCACTATGAGAGTCATTGAGGCTTTTGCAAATCAAAAAGGAGTCTTAAAAGCAAATAAAAAATGGATAGATATTTTTATCTATCCAGGATATAAATTTAAATTCGCTAAAAATTTAATTACTAATTTTCATTTACCCAAATCAACTCTTTTAATGTTAATCTCAGCTCTGGCTGGAAAAACATTAGTTAAAAAAGCTTATCAAAAAGCTATCAAAGATAAGTATCGTTTTTATTCTTTTGGGGACTGTATGTTGATTAATAATTTCTGGAAATAAAAAAAGGACATTATAATTTATGTTATAAATGTCCTTTTTTGATGATGTATTCAAATGCCCAATGTGTTAAATCAAATTGTTCTGGCACTTGGAATTCTTTATTCTCCATTTCTTTAGGAGTATTTACTTCAAATATTATTAAAAGTTTTTCAAGTTGTGTTCTGTTGGGATCAAAGCTTAATTTTCTTCTTTTTGTAGATTCTGATCTTTGAATGAATATTTGAGCTACTTTCCCTCTATACACGAGAGGGTTAACTGCAGATATTTTGAATGTAATCATTCTTCCTCCCTTGTCTATTTTAGGATATCTTAACATTTATTAAAAATTTTGCAAGATCAAGATTTTTAGTTAGCAAATCTAAATACCATGACATCACCGTCTTGAGTTACATATTCTTTACCTTCTAATCTAATTAATCCTTTTTCTTTAGCTTTTACTTCCCCTCCAGCATCAAGTAAGTCTTTCCAGTTTATAACTTCAGCTCGAATAAAGCCCTCTTCAAAGTCAGTATGAATTTTTCCGGCAGCCTGAGGGGCTTTAGCTCCTTTTTTAATTGTCCAAGCACGTGATTCTTTAGGTCCGCTGGTTAAAAAAGTTATTAAGTCTAGAATTTCATAGGATTCTTTAATTAATTTATTTAAACCAGTGTCTTCAATTTTTAATTCCTTCATATATTCTTCTAAATCTTTTCCTTCTAATTCAGCTAGTTCAGATTCTAATTTAGCACAAATAGTCAAACCATTTTCAGCTTGATCATTAATTTCATTTTCATCAACATTATAGACATAAAGCATTGGCTTAAGAGTAAGTAAACTATAGCTTTTAACTAATTTTTTTTCTTCATTATTTAAATCTATTTCTATAGCAAGTTTATTATTTTCTAGAGTTTTTTGGATTTTATCTAAAACATTTTTTAATTTATCTATTTCTTTATCATGAGGTCCTTTAAGTTGAGAGTTTACTTTATCTAAAACTTTATTAATAGTTTCTAAATCAGACATAATTAATTCCAAGTTAATAACTTCCTGATCACTTTGAGGATTTATTTTGCCATGAACATGAGTAACATTAGGGTCATTAAATTTTCTTACAACCTGCAAGATAGCATCTACTTCTCTAATATTAGATAAAAATTTATTACCTAAACCTTCTCCTTTGGAAGCACCTTTTACTAATCCAGCAATATCAACAAATTCTATTGTGGTGTTAATAGTTTTTTTAGAGTTATGAATTTTAGATAAAGCATCTAATCTTTCGTCAGGTACAGTGACTATTCCTACATTTGGTTCTATAGTACAAAATGGGTAATTAGAAGCATCTACTTGTTTTTTAGTCAGGGCTTTAAATAAGGTTGATTTTCCTACATTTGGTAAACCTACTATTCCGATTGAAAATGACATATTTGATTTATAATTATTATTTTTAACTAAGGTAAATTTAGCTGATATTTAGGTTTTTGTCCACATTTTTACAAAATGCAATTGTATGTTATCATATAGTCTACTAAGAAATTAAAATAATTAATATTATGTCTAAAAAAGTATTTAATAACATTATTAAGGACCTAAAGCTTTATTACCAAGAGAGAGGAATTTTGCATAGGATCTCTTCTGAAGGACTTACTAAAAGTAAACAAGCAATTTTTACTGCTCATGATGGAGAGATAGTAAAAGCTGAAAAAATTTTGAAAGAAGTTCGTGGTTTATTAAAAGATTTAAATAAAAAATACAATCATAGTAATAGATTGCAGTTTGAAGGATCTTACCGTGCTTGTGTAGAAGAATTTTTAGAAGCTACCTTTTTTGTAGCTACTTTAAAGGGGAAAGAATTAAAGTTAGATCTTGATTTTACTTTCGGACCAGAAGAATATATTGGAGGTTTATGTGATTTAACTGGAGAATTGGTTCGTCAAGCAGTTTTATTGGGAAGTAGAAAAAATTTACCTAAAATCAAAAAATATACTGGAATTACTAAAGAAGTAGTGGGTTTTATGATGCAACTTTATATTTCTGGAAAATCAAGACAAAAATTTGATGAAGCAAAAAGAAATTTAAAAAGATTAGAACAGATTGTTTATGAAATAAATTTAAAAAATAATTAAAATGAAAGGAAAGAAAAACAAAAATATGCACCGATTACCTAAAAGTGTCAGAAGATACATTGCCAACCAGAAAGCTACAATTCGTAGAAATTTTTCTGATAGGTCAGAAGTAGAAGATAAAATTAGAAATTTATATAATAAATTTGGATTTTAATTTTTAAATATTACCCTAAACTGACTATTTTGTTCAGTTTAGGGTTTTTTATTTACTAATTGATTGACAAATAATGTTTAAAGTTATAAGTTTCAATAAATGGAGATAATTTAAAGGGAGGTTAAAATGCCTAGAAACAGAATTTTTAATGATAGATTTAATTACAGATTGCCAAAGGGAATCAGGAAATATATTAGAAAATTAAAGGCAGATGTAAATAAATCTTCTTTAGGAGATAAAGAAAAAAAAGAGGAGATTAAAAAAATAAATTTAAAATTCTATCCAAAATTTATTTCCTAATCTTATAAGTTCCTATAATATATTTTTATTGTGGGAACTTTTTATTTTATCCACATTGTCAGCCGTATGTTTAATATGATATTATTCTAATATTGTTTTATGATTAAAAAATTATTCCAAAATAATAATGATTTAGCTGATGGTTCTCGTTTGAATGAATTTATAGCAAATCCAAAAAAGACATTATGGACACTGTCAGGTCCTATAATTTTTAGTCTTTTATTTCAAGCCTTGTATCTGATTGTGGATACTTTTTTTGTTATTAAAGTTGGACATGAGGCTGTGGCAGCGATTACATTTGTAATGCCAGTATTTTTGATTATTGTGGCAACTGTAACTGGTTTTGGTGTTGGTGTTACTACCTTAATTTCAAAATATATTGGTGCTAAAGATAACAAAAAAGCATCTAAAGTTGCTCACCATGCTGTAATATCTGGTTTGATATTAGGGGTTTTTATAAGCTTATTTGGTTATATTATTGCACCAACAATTTTAAAACTTTTAGGAGCTACGGGATATACATTATTTCTAGCTAGTCAATATTTTAAAATAATTTTCATTGGTAATTTCTTTTTAGTTACTTCAGTAATATTTAGATCAATTTTGGCTGGAGAAGGAAATCATGCTGCTCCGGCGACTATCTTGGTAATCGGAACAATTATAAATTTAATTTTAGATCCAATTTTTATAATTGTTTTAGATTGGGGAATTAAAGGTGCTGCCTGGGCAACTCTTTGTGGATTTTTGTTCTCTTTTGTAGCGTATTTTATATTTTTATTTATTAAGAATTCTTCTTTTTTCGATTTCAATTTTAAACAATTTAATTTTGATACTAGCTTAATAAAAAGGATATTTAAAATTGGAGCTCCAATAGCTGTTTCTCAAATGTTATTATCTTCAGGAGTTATGTTCGTTAATTTTTTTGTTTCTCGCTTCGGACAAGAAATGGTAGCTGGATTTGGTTTAGCATCAAGATTAGAGGCTCTTTATACAATTATATTGATTGGAATTAGTACAGGATTATTAACTTTGTTAGGAATGTATTTAGGAGCTAAACGTTATGATTTAATAAAACTTATTTTATTTTATTCAATTAAAGTGAGTTTGATAATAAGTTTATTTACTGCCATTTTACTTTACTTTTTTTCAGGAATGTTTTTATCAATATTTACTAACAATATAATATTAATTAGTGTCGGTATTCTTTATTTTAAAATAACAGTTTATTCTTATCCTCTTATTGCTATCATGGCTGTGATAGCAAAATTATTACAAGTAGCAGGACATCCCCTAAAAGATATTTTAATAAATCTTTGTAGATTAATAATATTTTTTATACCCTTAGTTTTTCTCTTTGCTTATAAATTTGGTTTAGGAATTAAAGGTATTTGGTATGCTCGTTTATTAGCAACCTCTTTAGCCTTAATAGTTGCTTTATTTTTTTATAAAAAGGTAGCCAAGGAGATTAAAGAAAGTTGTCAAAATTGTTAATTTTAAAAAATCCCATACCATCTGGTATGGGATTTTAGTATAAGTTGTCTTAAATTATTTAGTATTTTAAGTCAGGGTAAAGAGGAAATCTATCACACAGATCTTTGACCTGTTTTTTTATTTTAGTTAAGACTTCAATATCTTTGTTATTTTTTAAAGCTTCAATTATCATCTGTCCGATTTGTTTCATCTCGTCTTCTTTCATTCCTCGGGAGGTTAAAGCTGGGGTGCCAATTCTAATTCCAGAAGGATCAAATGGAGACCTTGGGTCAAAAGGAATTGTGTTTTTGTTTACGGTAATCATGGCTTTTTCTAGAGCAATTTCTGCTTCTGAACCACTAATATTGAAAGGGGTAACATCAATTAACATTAAGTGATTATCAGTTCCTCCGGTAATTATTCTTAAACCAGCATTCGTTAATTCTTCAGCTAAAACTTGAGCATTTTTTACAATTTGTTCCGCATAGACTTTCCATTCTGGTTGTTGGACTTCAAACAAAGCTTGAGTTATTCCGGCGGTAGTTTGGTTATGGGGACCACCTTGTAATCCTGGGAATACAGCTCGATCAATATAAGAAGGGATATTATGTTTTGATTCTTTCCAACCAATTACTGGCTCTGGTTTTTTAATTGGATTTGATGGATCACCATCGCACATAATCATTGCTCCTCGAGGTCCTCTTAAAGTTTTATGGGTGGTGGTAGTGATTACATCAGCATGTCCGGCTGGAGAAGGATGAACCCCACCAGCAATTAAGCCGGCAATGTGGGCAATATCAGCTATTAGAAAAGCATTTTCGGCATGAACTATTTGAGCTAATTTTTCAAAATCAATTATTCGAGAATAAGCCGTTGCTCCTACAAAAACTAGTTTTGGTTTTTCTTTTTTAACCATAGCTTCAATGGCGTCATAATCTAAGAAACCATTTTTGTCAGTAGTGTATTGAACTGATTCATAGAATCTTCCACTAAAATTTACTTTCCAACCATGAGTTAAATGTCCACCATACAAAAGATTAAAACCCATGATTTTATCACCAGGTTCACAAAGAGCAAAATATACGGCTTGATTAGCAGGGGAGCCAGAATAAGGTTGAAGATTGGCATGATCAACTTTAAAAATATTCTTAGCATAATCACGGCCCATATTTTCAATTTGATCTATAAATTCATTACCGCCGTAATATCTTTTGCCAGGATAACCTTCAGAGTACTTATTAGTTAAAATGGATCCCATGGCTCTTAAAACATTTTCGGAAACATAATTTTCCGAAGCAATCATTTCTAGACCATCTTGTTGTCGTTCGAGCTCTTGGTTAATTAATCCAAATAAATCATTGTCTCTTTTATTTATCATGGAATTTTAGTTATTTATAAGGTGTTTATATTATAACATTCTCTTAATATATTTCTATATTGACATACTTCTTTTATCGTTGTAAGGTACGAACAATAAAAAAGGAAAATAAAGGAGGAAAGATGAAAATTGTTGAAGAGACAATTGGCAAAAAGAAGGAAAAGATAAAAGGAATGATTTGTATAAAATGTCCTTCTTGTGGTTTAGAATTTTGGTATTCTTCTGTCAAAAGCAATTGGTGTAGATTGTGGGCAGAGTGTCCTAAATGCGAGAAAAGACTCTCTAAAACAGTTACTGGATTGAGGAAATATAAAATTCAAGCGACAAAGAAAAAATAATAATGAAACAAAAAAGACTGCCCGGAAATTTCTGAGCAGTTTTTTATTTTGCAATTCATAATCTATATTTTTTTAGTCATATAAGTACCTTCGAGTTTGTATCCTAGTTTTCGATAGTATTCTCGGACACCAATGCCAGAAATTACCGCAATTTTCTGGTATTTATTTTTTCTAGAAATTTTTTCAGCTTCCAACATTAATTTTTTACCAAATCCCATATGCTGAGCGCTTGATTTTGATTTTATTTTCCCATGGGCTACTAATTTACCATAGGCATGAATTTCTCGGACAATAGAAGAGTGATTTAATTCAGGAATAAAATTAATTTCTGAATTATCATTGAATCTTAATCTCAAAAAAGCATATAGTTTACTTTGTTCTTTGTTTTCATAAGAAATAAAATATTCTATACCGTCAGAAGCAGGATATTTTTCAATAAATAATTTGGCATTAGATAATTTAAATTCCTGGTTTTTAATTTCTCGGCAACGAATACATTTACATTGTAAATTTTTCTTTTTTAATTCTAGTTGAACGCTTTGTCTTAGATTAGTAATTTTATTTCCAGCTACAATTGATTCGGAAGGAATGTCTCTAATTAATCTATTAATCCGCACATAATAGGGGATAGTCTGAGCTTTTATTTTTATTAATAGGTCTAATAATTGTTTTGCAGTATAAGGAGTATATTTTTTTTCTTTAAATAATTTATAAAGTGGTAGAGCTTCTTTAGTTACTACGCAAGGGTAAATTTTAATTTGGTCTGGTTGGTAGTTGGGGTTAGAAAAAACTTTTTGAAACATTTTAAAATCTTTAGCTGGGTTAGAAAATGGTAAATCTGGCATTAAATGATAATCTACTTTAATTCCAGTTTGTTTACATAATTTAGTAGCTTCAATAATTTCTTTTTGTCCGTGACCTCGTTTAACTTTTTTAAGAATTTTATCATCAGTATGTTGTACACCTAATTGGATTCTAGTGCAGCCTTGTTGGCGCATTGCAATAATTTCTTTTTGATCTATTATATCAGGTCGAGTTTCTAAAGTTTCACCAATAATTCTATATTTAGTTTTTTCATTTTTTTTCAATTCTTTTTTTAGATTTGTTTTTATTTTAGATTTATTTCGAGGGTAATCGTTAGCTGCTTGAAAACATTTGGCAATGAAATTATTTTGATAACTACGAGTATAAGCATTCCAAGAACCGCCTAAAACTAAAAGTTCAATTTTATCAACTACATGACCATTAGTTTCCAGAGCTTTAATTCGATATTGAACTTGTTGATATGGTTTAAAATTTAAACCTTTGGCTCTCTGAGCTGCTGGTTCGTTAGATAAATAACTAACTGGCATATTTGTTTCATGAGGACAGTAAATACATTGGCCTGGACATTGATATGGTTTAGTTAAAACAGTTATTGGAGTTACGCCCGAAATTGTCCGAGTAGCTCGAGCAATGGTTAGTTTTTCAAAGTTGAGATTTTTTTTGATTAATCCTTTTTGAAGTAATTTTCGGTAAGCATTTATTAAAACAGAATTCATGACTGGTTTAACTTTATTCTTTCCACATAATCTTTTTTTAGCCAATTCAAAATCATTCCTATTTTTATAGGTTTTTTTAATTAGTTCTTGAACAATTTTTTGGTATAATGAAAACATGAATTAAATATTATATATTATGGATAATAAAGATATTAAACAAGTCTACGATCAGGTAGCAGATCACTTTAATCTAACTAGAAAAAGGGCTCTGCCGTCGCAATTAATAGAGTTTAAACAATATTTAACTAATGGTCAACAGGTTTTAGATTTGGGTTGCGGTTCTGGCAGAATTATTCGTATTTTAAAGGATTTTGAAATAGATTGTGTTTTTACAGATATTTCTGAAAAGCAACTTAATTATGCCAGAAAAGAGGAGTTAGGTAAAATTAAAAGTGCTAAATTTATTGTTCAGGACATGATGGATTCTTCTTTTCCGGAAAATAAATTTGATGCTATTTTTTGTATAGCTACTTTTCATCATCTAAAAACTAGGAAGAACAGAGTTAAATTTTTGAAAAATGTTTACTTTTGGTTGAAACCGGGTGGATATTTTTTAATGACTAATTGGAATCTGATGCAGAAGCGCTATTTTAAATATATTTTTAATTTTAAGAAGCGTTCTTGGAATGGTTTTATGATTCCCTATAAAGATAATCAGGGAAATAATATGGCTAATCGTTATTATCATAGTTTTACTCATCAGGAATTAAAAAAACTGCTTCTCAAAGCAGGATTTAAGATTGAAAAATTAGAATTATCAGAAAATGGAAACGACCGGGTGAGTGTTTGTAAAAAATAATTATTTCATACTTTTAGTGCCATTAAAATTTTTAGTGGTTTTTTATTTTACCCTAAAAATGTGTTATAATTAAGACAAATATAAACAAAAATGAACTAAATGCCAGATATTAAAACAAAAAATAATCTTGGTAATTTTTCTGATATAAATGACGAAATTATTATTAAGGAAGATGGGAATTTTCAAGTTTTTTCGCATGGGGATTTTTCAGATTTAGATATATCTAAGCTTGAAAAAAAAGAAAAATTTTCAGATAGCAAAGAACTTTTGGATACAGGAATGGAAGAAATAAATTTAGCACCACCTGCTCCTGTTGTTTGGGATAAAAAATCTAGTTTTTATTTTGATGTTCAAGACGAGGACGATATTGCTCAAGAAGTAAAGAAGATAGAAAAAATGAAAGGGCCTCGGGGTTCGGTTCAGAAAAATAAAGCTAAAAAATATAGTTTAGATAAAATATCAAAAAAACTTTTAGAAAATTATGATTTAAATTTATTACCAGAGCTAGAGAAGAGATTGGGCAATATAGTCTTGTCTTTTTTAAAACATACTAGGACTAAAGTTGATGTTTTAGGCTTATTAAAGGCTCCTATTGATCATTCTGGTTTGGCTCTACAAGATGATTTAGCTAATAAATTAGTGGATCTTTTAGATAATATTAGAACTAAGATTGATGAGGTTGGTGGTGTTATTATTGAAGATAAAAAAGATAAAGCTAATGCTTCTAATCAAAAATCATTACAGCAAGTAGAGAATTTAGCAAATATTGATCCCCGTCAAAAAATTAAACCTGAAATTGAAAAAATTACCATACCTCTTATTAAGAGACATCAGTCTCTGCATACAAAACCGGCAATGACAGGAGTTAAGAAAAAAGAGAGAGTGATTGGGCCAATAGATGAATTTTCAGAGATTACCTTATTAACATTTAGACGTTTATCTGCTGATCCTACGGAAGCAGCCCAGAAGATTATGGATAAGATTAGATCTTTAGAGAAAGAGTCTTATTTAAAGAGAGCTACGGCTATACAAAATTGGAGAAAAAGCGAAGTTTATGATCTATATCTAAATTTAGGAAAAGAAAGTATGGAGAAAAATTTATCTATAGATAAAATTATTGAACAGAAAATTTTAGCTAAAGAAAAGGTTTTAACTAAAAATGAATTTAGTGCTATTACTGACTTGAATAAAAAATTAAGATTTTAAAAGACTATGCGTTATATTGTGCCACAATTTATTGATTCGGAAGATAAAATTTTTGGACCGGTTACAATTAGACAATTTTTAGTTTGTACTTTGGGAGGACTTTTAATATTTGTTTCTTATAAACTTTCAGATTTTTCTTTGTTCATGTTGGAGACTATTTTAATAGGGGGCACTACAATAGTTATTGCATTTGTTAAAGTTAATGGTAAAAAATTTCATAATTTTTTTATTGATCTATTAAATTTTTTATTTAAAACCCCCAAGTTGTCTGTTTGGCAAAAAAAAGAAAATGCAGTAATAGAAAAAAAGATAGAAGTTGAAGAAAAAAAAGACGATTATGTTTTTGAACCTAAAAATTTACCGCGAACAAAATTATCAGAAATTTCTTTGATTATTGATACTGGTGGAGCTTATATAGGAGAGAAAAAAGAAAATATTATTGGAAATAATATAAATTCACCCCGTTAAATAATTTTAAATAATATCTATTAGTTTTTTAATAAGATATAGTTAAAAAAGTAAAAAATATATAGAGTGTATGAAAAATAAAAAGATAGTAACAAATAATTCAACTCAAGATGTTTTAGAAATTGCTGCTATTCAAGACAATATGGTTATTTTAAAGAATGGTACTGTGCGAGCAGTATTAATGGTTTCGTCTATTAATTTTGCTCTGAAGAATCAAGATGAGCAAGAAGGAATTATAGGTGCTTTTTATTCATTTTTAAATTCAGTTGATTACCCTTTACAAATAGTTATTCAATCAAGAGCTCTGGATGTTGATAAATATTTAGATAAGTTAGATAAGCTAGGTAAACAACAGACCAATGAGCTTCTAAGGATGCAGACAATTGATTATGTTCAGTTTATTAAGGAGCTTCTGGAGTTACAATCAATTATGAGTAAGAAGTTTTTTGTTATTGTTCCTTATTCAATAGTAGAAGGTAAAAAGAAAGGATTTTTTGATAAAGCTGGTGATTTATTTTCAGCTCAGAAAATTTTAAAGCTAAAAAAGAAGGAATATGGGGATTATAAAGAACAGTTATTTTCTAGAGCAGGACATGTTCGTTCGGGTTTAGAAGGTATGGGATTACAGTCGGCTCAATTAGATACTTCAAGTCTAATAGAGCTTTATTATAATTCTTATAATCCAGAAGTTTCAAAGAGAGAAAAATTAAAGGATATCAATCAAATTCGAATTGATGAGTAATTTTTTAGGAGTATTTATTTTATTAGAAAATTTCTAAAATTTAATTGCTATAAATTAAGAACCAATTAATATATGTTTAAACAAAAACAAATCAGAGAATCGTCTGGTTCGGGAAAACAAGAACCAGAA
>Ga0307990_1003754_pt1 | contig 11443 bp, 9 predicted proteins | sample EllFjometagen129_FD_203168 | JGI IMG/M metagenome (GOLD analysis project Ga0307990, IMG submission 203168) | Marine microbial communities from Ellis Fjord, Antarctic Ocean - #129 | ecosystem: Environmental > Aquatic > Marine > Unclassified | place: Southern Ocean | collected 2014-10-08
AACCCTCGCCAGTATAGTTCCTCACAAGGGCCGGTTACGAACAAGAGCAGGAGTAAGATAATCCATTGGGGAGTCCCCGCTCCCTTGCCGTAGACACCCCCTATCTGACGCTCCGCGAAGGGGAGGAGGGCCGAGGAGATTTCCTTGCCGGCCCAAAAGATCAGATACAGTATCACAGCGGAAACGAGTCCGACAAACAGCGCCTTTACGTCAATATGGAGCCGAGCTCTTTCTATCGGACATATCCACCAGGAAAGGGCAGCAAGCGACGATGCCGAGACAGAGATCTTGATCCAGAAGGTGCTAAAGGTGAGGTAAAAGGTGGCAAACCAGAGTATGTTGGCAAGGACAATCGTTACCAGTAACAATATCCATGACGGTGCCGGCTGTTTCATATCAGCCTCCCAGAGTTAGGAAAAAGCTGAAAATCAACCCGCATGCGCGGGGAAGTTGTTACCAGTAACGACTTCCCCGAGGTCCAGGGCCACGTCACATCAGTCTCCCGACAAGAAGAGAGATAAGGAGCAGGATGCCGAAGGCCGTGTTTAGTTTTGCCGTCTGCGCGTCGGCGTCCAGGGGAGGGTTGCTTATCATTTGTCGGAGCAGACTGAAAAACAACGGGAGAGAAAGGAGCACTATCAGGGACCAGAGGTTCAGGGGACCAGTAAATGCCATCACTACGACCGACACGTAGGCACATACGACCAAGGCAATATACACCCATATGCCCTTCCGGGGTCCTGTGATGATCGACAGGGTTCGGATACCTTTTTCCTCATCATTCGCTGTGTCCCGGAGGTTGTTGGCAAACAGTACCAATGCCACCAGGACGCCGAAGGGAAGGGAAACCCACAGGGCATCCAGGCTCAGGGTCTGCCGCTGAACGAAGTATGCCCCCTCTACCATCAGAGGCCCCCACATCATGAAGACGGAGAATTCTCCCAATGCCTTATACTTATACTTGAAGGGGGGCGCCGTATAGAACACCCCGGCAAAGGCCCCTATCAGGGCTAGAGTCAGGATCATCCATCCCTTCGTCGCGGCAAGGAAAATGCCAATACCAGCCGCAAGGACAAAGAAACATGCTGCCTCGGTCAGCACTTCGTTGAGGGAGAGTTCACCCTCTACCAGTGGGTGAGGGCGGTATTGCGCGGTTGATACCTCCAGGGTATCTACTCCGCTTCGAACATCGTAATAATCATTGAGAAGATTGGCCGCACCGTGCATGGCAATCACACCAGCCAGGGTAATCAGGTAAAACCCCCATGAAAAACCTCCTTCCATGGCCCCCATAACACTCCCCACGCTGACGGAAACGGCCGTCATAGTGAAGGACCAAGGCCTAGTGGCCAGAAACCACTTCTGATAGATGCTCATCCTACTGTTTCTCCTAAACCCCACCCCAAAATGTATATTTTTGCGTAGTGACCGTTCTTATACCTCAAAGCTGTTTAATGGCAATATGAAAACGCACAGGGCCATACTAGAGGGAAAAAGGAAAGAAGCCGTTTGAAATTACAGGATCCCAGGAGAGAAAACGTCATATATAATAATCTCATCGGTCACATTGAATATACGGTGCTTCGTATTACGCGGAACACGGACAACCTTTCCTTTGCACAGGGGTACATCCCCGGCGCCGTCTACCCACATCGTTGCCTCCCCGGATAGTATAAAAAGCATGTCTTCGCTTTTTTCGTGAACATGTTCAGGCACTTCAACACCGACGGGGATTTTCACCATGAGTATGGATGGACTATCCTCCCCAAATCCTTCCATCGTTATTATTTTTTTTATAGAAACGTTCCGTACTGTGGGGTGATCCTCCCACGAAAGGGTTCCCGTATCAAAAAAAGTCTCCATTACAGGCTCCTTTGGGTCCTGGGTCCCGCCCCGTGTGTTCTCAAAATGTATATCGCGGCGCGGAAGCATATCGCTGGTTGCCCCCGTTCCCTGAGGGGGTTCCTCCGACAGACCACGATTGGCTTCAACCAGCCAAAAAGGGTCACGGCAATATCCGCAACCCCTTGGTTTTCATGGTAGGCGGTACTGGATTTGAACCAGTGACTTCTACCGTGTGAAGGTAGCACTCTCCCGCTGAGTTAACCGCCCAAGATGTGCCTCGGTAATATCCCAAAGCACTTCCTTTTTCAAGACAAAAAATAGCGGCCCCACATACGGGGTGCATTTTGGAAATTGCGCGCATATACAATTTCAGGTACACTTACACCGGTTATTGATGAGGCATCTTGTAATGTCACACTCCTGTCGTCAGACAGAGAAGGAGGTTTGGGGTATGAAAACCAGCATCATATTCACGGGAACAGGGCCCATTCTTATTCTGACCTCGTATGAGTCCTTGACCCATCCGGCTTTTGTAGAAAAGCTGGCGGCAAAGGGGATAAAAAAGTTCATTGCCTCTGAGCTGCCCGTAGAAAAAGTAAAAAAGCAGTACGGTGAGCATTTCGATATCGTCATGGGCGACTTGCACCAGGAAGACGACCTGAGGATTCTCGACTACAATGGGCACAATATCCTGCGCAACTTTTCCTTCACTGAAATGGGCACCCCCATTTATTACGAACCGTGAACTGACAGGGAGCATGCCCTCGAGGTCACATCCCCCAATAGTTCAACCATGCTTGTTAGCTCCACCTCACCACCAGCCGCTATCACGGGTTCTGGATGGTCACGGGACAATAAAGAAAGGTGGCGGGATATATATCCCGCCACCGACTTTATATACACTGAAAGGTACGGAGATGAGCTTGTGTCCCTCTCAGATTGCAAAAAAGGGGGGGGCGGGGGACGAGTAGGAGGGGATAAAGATCATCCACCGCCGGGAAAATCTGAGTTGGAATCGTCATGTGTCCGTAGGAAAATCCTTCAGAATTTCTACCAAATTTATTTCTTTTAATGAGCTATAGTCTCTATTGTGTCTCGTTTTGATTATATGCAGCGCATCTTTTTCAAGTTGCTGTTCTGTTGTTGTATCCTCAGCTTTCGACGATTTGTTCTCCTTCTTTTTCCGCATTGTATAGATGCTCGCCGGTACCGCGCCTGTGTACTAATAGTGTGGGGGATTAGGAAACAAGACCTACCATGCGAAACCCGCCGTCACTTCCTTGAGGTTGTATCCCTTCCCAATCCCCCTGAGTAAATACCGACAATCTAAGACCTCCTTTGCTACCGTTGACTGCTGACATGTAGTTAATAATAACGTTGACAGCATTATCTTAGGCCTTCCAATGTCAACGTTGTAGTATTCCTATTTCATTATTCGTGCCATAGTGGTGACTGCTAAAATTTAAACAGTAAATGGCAGGGAGGCCTTGACCTCGCTGAAATAGGTTTCAATCCCGGCTGCGGCGGAATGCGCGAGGATAAGCTGGTGCTGATTGAACTGTTCAAGGGCTGTGCGCCGGGTTGCGTCGTACGTCTTAATGCCAAGAAAGGTTATTATGCCGACTGCGATTACGGTGATACTCACAATGATTACCTGGACCCACCATGCCGGTCTCCCGATCTTTTCATTCACAGCGTCCGCTCTTTTTGTGTGGTAGGCCATACACGATTTCCTGTTCATCAGCGTATTAGATGTAACATCTGGTTTCCATGGTTCGCTCATGGCGCAGGGGTGAATTTTTCACACACTTCCGGCTGTGACCTGTAATGTGTAACAAGAATGCCCCCCCTTAACTCTCTTGCGGCCGCATTGGGACCTGTTGCGTACGTAGCCCCGTCAGGGGGACCACTCGCGGGTTACAGTACCTTTATCACCTTCAGCGGCACGGCACTGCCGGCGGCTGCCTCGATGGCGCTACCGGAACCCAGGACCTTTACCAATCCGTGGTGCGCCACTTCATCCAGGACATCAGCAAACCGTTTGAAATCAGCTGCCGTCGTGGAAAAAATTTCATCCCGAACCTGTTGCATATCCTCTTCGGTGTTACCGGTCAGATAGCGGAGCATTGAGGCATACCCTTTGGCATCGGGGAACATATACGCGTCCATATCCCCGATGGCGCCGATAATCCCCTTCGTCAGTTCGTCACCGCTCAATGCATCATTCCGCAGGAATGTCGACGTTTCATCAAATACTTCTATGGTTTTCAGAAGATTCGGATCACGGTACGACAGAAAGGTCAGCACGCCGGAAAATTTATCAAAATTACAGAAGGCGCCGTATGCACCTCCCCGCACCCGCACCCGGTCCCACAGCCAGGACGTCCTGAGATACCGGGTTATGACCCTGACGGAGCCGTGATAGGTGTATCCTAACCGGTACAGATCCGCCCCTTTCCCCACGTAGTTGATCTGGGAGGGAACGATCAGCCCCTCATGTTCGGGGATCTCCACAACAACCGTAAGATCTCCGGAAAGACCCGCCTTCGCCCCGGACGGGACGCTCGGCAGCCCATCGACAAAGCCGGCAAGATGGGGGTGCACCTGTTTCCATCCTTCCTCGTCAACGGTCACATTAAAGAGCATGGTCTCACGGTTGACCAGGGCGCTCCGCATCTCCTCAAGGGTGGCATGAACGGAAGGCCAGTCCTTCTCGAGCCTGTCGGCAAGCTCGCGCAGAAAGAACAAATAACTCACCCCGCTCAACTGTTCAGACAATCGGCCGGCCTCGCCGAAATGGGCTCCCAGTCGGAGATTGACGATCTGATGCCCACCGGAGACGATGTGTTCTTCCTGCCGGGCTTTCTCTTCCATGACCATCTGCCTGAACCGCTCCCGGTTATCCAGCTTGACATCCATCAGGATGTCCCTGACAATCGCAAAGAGAGCCCCCGTCTGCGGCAACATCGCCTTCCCGCAGAGGAACAACCGTGCCTCGGCCCCTCGCTTCGCATCCTTGACCGCCGACACAAACAGTGACGGATGAATCCCTCCCGTCTTCCGGTCAATTCTCTGGGAAAGTGCGACATAATCTTCCTTGCGGGTACCCATCTCAAAAAGAGCCCGGCTGAAGAGGGGAATATACTGAACACATCTACTGGGAAGGGATCGCAGATTCAGGCCGATATCGATGTACGCGATCCCGCTCGTCGATATATCATGATACAATACCGTGGCATCCCCTTCATCCAGAACAGCGATAGGTATGGTCCTGTTTCTCTTCTCCAGATCCGCAATCTTCAGGGTCGGTATGGTTGCCAAGGCCTCTGGAGAATCCGGCGTTTCCTGAATTTTTTTGAGGTGCTCGGTATTTTCAAAGATACCTCTCAATTCCTCGGGACTCGCTGCATCTCGGACGGCACTGAGCCGCTCCTTTTCCACCGCCTCCACCCTGCTTTCCAACTCCGGGTTCGGTGTCATGACAACGGTGGTACGGTGCGGATTATCAAGGAACTGTTCCCGTATCAGCGTCTCAAAGAACGTCTTTTCCGAACCGATGCGGGCCTTGATCTCCGATAGGAGCGATTCAAAGGAGAGCAGCGCGAGAGGATCGGCATCATACAGCCAGGTGGTCATTGCCCTGAGCATCAGAACCAGCCCGCGGGGGTAGCTGCCCGTGTTGTTTTCACGCAGGCTGAATTCTATCGTATTGAGGGCCGCCTCCACCGCCTCCGGGCCGATACCGTCGGTCGCTAATCCTTCCAGGGTCTCGAGTATCAGAGCCTCAACAGCATCCTCCTGCCCCATGGTGATCCCTTTCAGACCCACAGAGAAGAACATCTGCCTCAGCTCTCCTTCCAGCCCTCCTCCGGTAACATCCTCTCCCAGACCGGACTCAATCAGCGCCTTGCGCAGGGGCGAACCGGGAGTGCCGAGGAGGATGTATCCCAGGATGTTGAGCGCCATATTGGTGACGGCATCTATTGTTTCACCCAATACCCAGTTCACGGTCATCATGCTTCCGGATACATCATCACCTGCCGCAAAGGAGTGCGCAACACGCCGGGGACGATCAAAGCATGGCTGGAGTGATACCGTCGACGTAACGTCCGTCTTTTCGAACTCTCTCAGATACTCGTCGGTGCGTCGCAGCCTCTCGTCGGGATCATCATCGCCGGCAAAGAAGATACGCGCATTGGAAGGGTGGTAGTAGGTACGGTGAAATTCCCTGAATTGTTCGTAGGTCAATTCGGGGATCACCGTGGGATCTCCTCCGGAATCCAGTCCGTAGGTCGTATCCGGAAACAGTGCCTGTTGGGAATACTCTGCCAGAAGCCTGTCCGGGGATGAGTTCGCCCCCTTCATCTCGTTGAATACCACTCCCTTATACACAAGGGGTCCATCCGGTTTTTCCATCTCGTGGTGCCATCCTTCCTGTTGAAAGATCTCAGGCGTAATGCGCGGATAGAAGACAGCGTCCAGATAGACGTCTATAAGATTATAGAAATCCTTGAGATTCTGACTTGCAACCGGGTAGCAGGTCTTGTCGGGATAGGTGAAAGCGTTCAGAAAGGTCTGCAGAGAACCCTTCAATATTTCCACAAAGGGTTCCTTCACCGGATACTTGCGGGAACCGCAGAGGACGGAATGCTCCAGGATGTGGGGCACGCCGGTGGAATCGCGTGGCGGCGTACGAAAGGTAATGCCGAACACCTTGTTTTCGTCACCATTGATCATGGATAACAGTTCGGCGCCCGTCTGGATATGCCGGTACAGCCTCGCCTGTGTTTTCAACTCGTCGATGTATCGCTCCCGCAAGAGCTCGAACCCATATAATTGTTCTGTCATGTAGTGCCCCCATTTTGTATTGTGTTCCAGCGTAAAGTGTTAATTGTAATCTCATACCTCACCCAAGCGCAACAGATCAACCCCTTTTTCCCAGACAACAGATCGAACATATGAAGTTTCTATCTATACGGATACAAAACAAAAAAGAAGTGCTCTGCCGATTCGGCAGAGCACAGGACTCCCCCCAGCGCCCTTTTCGTACAAAGGCCTTGCATATAACGCTGTATTTGCGATAGTTAACCAGAGATTTCTGTGCCAGAAAAACCTGTTGATGAGAGAAACGATGATCGGCCAAATAGCAAAAGAACTGAAAAATCATGCCCCCTTTACCTTGCTCGGTGCTCTGACCGGTGTGGTGATGATGGTTCTTTTCCGAAATATCCCCCAGGGCATAGCCTTGAACACCTTCTACATTCTCCATCCGGTACACGTCGTTCTCAGCGCCCTCGTCACAACGTCCATGTACCAGCTGCATAAATCCGGACAAGGCAGGTATAATCTTATAACGCTCCTGGTCATCGGATTTGTCGGCTCTGTCGGCATTGCCACGATAAGCGATTCCCTGATCCCCTATCTCGGAGAAGTGATGCTCAGTATGCCAAACAGGGGGCTTCATATTGGCTTCATCGAAAAATGGTGGCTCATTAATCCCCTGGCACTGCTGGGAATAGCCATCGCCTATTTTCGACCATCAACACAGTTTCCCCACGCGGGTCATGTCCTCCTGAGCACATGGGCCTCACTCTTTCATGTCCTCATGGCCATGGGGGGTCCCGTGAACTGGTTGTCTTACCTTGTCGTCTTCATATTTCTGTTCATTGCCGTCGTGCTCCCCTGCTGCGTCAGCGACATCGTCTTTCCACTGTTGTTCGTAGGAAAGGTAAAAGACGCAACCAACACATAACCGTCTCCCATGGAGAAAACACACCCTATGGACACCGAAACCCTCTCCAAGGCAAAAGCCCTGGCTGAAAAGATCGCCGCTGCCTGCGGCACCCCCCCCTTTTACCGGGAACAGAAGGTTCCCATCAACGAATCTTCCCGTCTGTTCGAAAGCAATTCGATGGTCGCAACCTGTATTGAGATACTGGCAGCGACAGCGAATATTTCCGGTCATGGTCTCTCCCACGCACGAAAGGTTGCCGTAGACACAGGAGCCATCATCCTGATCGAAGATCGATCTTCCGGGGAAGGGGAGGACCTCACACGCCTGGTTTCGCTGGCTCATATAGCCGGAATCCTCCATGATATAAAGCGATCAAGCAAAGATCACGCACGGCTGGGAGCCGAAGCAGCGGGGAATATCCTCACACGGTTTGATCTTACGGATCCGGAACGGGCGGCTGTGGTCGGTTCGATACGAAACCACGAGGCATTTCAGCCCTCTACGTCCCTTGCCGATCCGGATGCGCAGCTACTGTCCGACGCCCTGTATGATGCCGACAAGTTCCGCTGGGGACCCGACAATTTTACGGAGATGCTCTGGGATATAGTGAACACCCGGAACGTCTCTATGCACACACTGCTGTCCTATTTCCCCTCAGGATTGCAATCCCTGGAAAAGATCAGGGACACCTTCCGCACAGCGACTGGTCAGAAGTATGGTCCCGGCTTCATCGACCTCGGCCTGAAGATTGGGGACACCTTATACGCGGAACTGGGGAAGGAATATCGCCGCAATCCCACGCCCCACGGTGGTTGAATGAGGCGATCAGACAGCGCTCCTAAAAATAATAGAGCATGGCAAGGTAATCACTCACGTTCTCACCATCCTTCTGCAGCCTCTTAAAATAATCGTACAGGGATACGTCCGTATGGAGGTAGTCCTTGGCCGTCGCATGCTTTGTGTCCCATGAATAAAATTCGTATACCCTGCGCCCGTCAGGCAGGATCATGATGACCTCGTGGTCCTGCTCCGCCCTCAGGTGCGATTTTCCCAGCCTCGGGACATTGAAGACCGGCTCGTCCGTCCTGACAAGGCCGGGGAGGAGCCGTGCCTCCTCTTTTCTCTCCTGTAATATCCTCGCTATGGGAACCCTGAAATCGACGGTTTCATCCTTCCCCTGGCAGTTAAAGGTGTAGTAGGGATCGATGCCGGAGATCTTGAGCGCCTTGCGTAGAAAGGCCGTCTCGAATTTTCTGCTGTTGTAATAGGTAAATACCTGCTGGTTGTATATATTGATCCCCAGTTTTTTAATCTTTTTCACGGCATCCAGGACATCCGGGCACAGTTCGGTCGGATGTTCGAAATGGGTCACAAGGGCGATCTCCCGTTTCCCCCACTCGTGGTATTTCTCAAGGATAGCAAGCAGACCGTCGTCGATCCTCTGGGGGAGGGTTACCAGCATTCTGGTTCCGATTCGTATCCGATCCACGTGATCTATCGCCGCTATCTCTCCAATGAGCCAGTCAAGGTATGTGTTGCTGAGCGTAAGGGGGTCGCCGCCGGTTATCAGGACCTCCGTGAGATTCTTGTCCTCTCTGGCCCATCGTATCATTTCAATTACCTTGTCCCTGGGCATCAGAGGGTTGTCTTCCATATCCTTTATCTCCCAGTTTCTCTGGCAGTACACACATATCTGGGGACATGAATTAAAAGGTTTCATAATAATAATCTGGGGATACCGGCGCGTTACCCCGTCCATCGGGCTCGTCCACCGCTCGCCCATGAAATCCTCCCCCCCAGCCCGCTGGTTGGCAAGGACATTGGCGCAATACCGGGGGCTCTGAATAACCTGCGCGCGGATGGCCCGATCGTGAAACGAGAGCCCCTCTTCATTAAAAAGGGACAGGTAATGAGGCGTTATTCCAAAGGGGATATGATGTTCCTTCACCATCCTCAACCCCTCCCGTTCATCATCATTCAGTGTAACGAGGGAGGAGAGGGTCTCAACGTCTCTGATGATATGCTTCATATGCCACAGGTAATTGTGCCAGTCTTCTTTCGTTGCCCCGAAATAACGGAGGATCTTCCTTTTCAGCCTCCTGCTTCTGTTGACCAGTTTCGGGTCCAGGCCCGTTTTATACCGTTTGAGAGATCTTCTCATCGTCTCTGCGTAGTCATCCAGTTGAGCGGAGCGTTCGATGGCAGCGGGCCGCTCCTCCTGCGGTTCCGGGAGTTCATGATAGTGTGAATGTTTGCCGTATTGCCCCCTGATCCCCCTGAGCAGAGCGAGGTATTCCATCAAAAACCCCTCGCTCACCCTGTCAAGGGCCCCCTCTTCACCCCGTGCCAGATCATAGAAAATCTGGAGGGGGGAGGTCCGGGTCAGAGACTCGCTTTCGGTCCTAATCGTATTGGAAAGCACCCGGATACACTCCCGGGCCGTTCTCTTCTCCACGGGGTTCAGCTTTGCAAAGGGTGTGTGGGATTTCATGTTGTACAGATCTCTTCTGAAACGATCCAGGTAATCAAACAACACATAGCGCGCCTCTTCCACGTGCTTTGCATCACACAGAATCATTTTAAGTCTGGGTTCCGCCTTCCATATCCGTTCGAGCAGTTCTGGTTTTGACAAATCTACCAATCTTTTCATGTATAGCCTTTCTTATTCACACGTCTCTACCGGATTGTTACGATCGGCAGATCACGCATGGTCACCAGGCCGGGTGGCGCTTCACACACACTGCGCACGGCATTAACCGCAATGGCGACCGTTGCAATATCACCATTGGTCCCCTTCAGTCTGATCTGCAGATCTGGATTCCCGGTAATCAGGATGGTATCTCCGTCTTCCACCTCGTCCAGGGCGGCTATGAAGGTAAGGGTCATAAATTCACCCTGATCCGTATAGCCACGGGCCACCTGTTTGAGACCCCTCACCTGCCCTGGTTTCACCTCATAATAATCGGTCCTGACCAAGAACTCTGCCACTACCGGCTCGACATCGGTCTCATACCGTGCCAGGGTGTTCCCCAGAGTGTGAAAAACCATTCCCATCGATTCCAGCAGCCCGACATGTCCCATACGACCCTTTTCCATCTGCGTTGTAAAGTCTTCCACCGTCATCCCGGCACCGATCTTTGTCTGGAAAGGACCGCGTCTCAGAGAGGCATTCATACGACGCGTCACGTCAATACGATCCACCCGCTGGCAGAGAGCGGTGAGGGCAAGAGGGAGTGTATCCATCAGGAACCCCGGATTGACGCCGGTGCCCAGCACCGTTTTCCCGGCCCGTCTTGCAGCGGCGTCTATTCTGGCGGCGGCCTCCGGGTGGGCCAGCCAGGGGAACGAAAGCTCCTCCGATGTTGACACAACATCCAGCCCCTCCTCCAGTATCTCGCTGATCTGGGGTTCAAACAGGTCAAAAAAGGAGGCGGTCGTATGCAGTACCACATCGGCCTGCGTTTGTTCCAAGACCTGGGAAAGATTCCGACCCACGGTGACTCCTATAGGTGTGTCAAGGCTTATCACATCACCAATATCTCTCCCTGCCTTTGTCGGGTCAATATCCACTCCTCCGACCAGATCCATGCCGTCGCGTTCTACAACGTGACGCGCCATGGCGCTGCCGATCGGCCCCAGTCCATATTGTACTACCCGTATTGTCGTATCAGACATCGTTATTCTCCTTACTCTCTTTTGTTGCGTCCTGTCTTCTCCCCTGCATGATAAAAACGAATGTCAGGAAAACCATTCCGACAACATCGGTGTACCCCTCCGAGGCAAAGAGGCAAAAGGCCGCGATCCCCGTCAAGAGACGTTCCAGGCCCGTGGATCTGACTCTGAGGTATCCGATCACGGTAGCCC
>Ga0307990_1003755_pt1 | contig 11437 bp, 15 predicted proteins | sample EllFjometagen129_FD_203168 | JGI IMG/M metagenome (GOLD analysis project Ga0307990, IMG submission 203168) | Marine microbial communities from Ellis Fjord, Antarctic Ocean - #129 | ecosystem: Environmental > Aquatic > Marine > Unclassified | place: Southern Ocean | collected 2014-10-08
TTCCACACGCACAACCTGGCCGGCGTATAGCCAGGGAGCGGGGATGGTTTCAAGCTCATAGACCGGCCCTTTCGGTTGGGCCTCCTTCCAATCTTTATAAAGGGGGCTTTTGCGATAGCGATCATCCTCGCCGGACAGGTCCGACTCGGAAGGCTTTAGCAATACGATGTTTGTCTGATAGCGATAGACCGGCGTTTCGGCCTGATCTTCGGCCTCCCAGGGCGTCCACAGAAAAAGGCCGTTGGCGTCGAAATACCAGGGATAAGGCAATAACGCCCGCTTTCGCAGGGATGCGAGGAGATCAAAAGCGGTCTGCGTGTTTTGTATCCTGTGAGAAAAAGTCTTGTTCGGCAGATTCAGCCAATGCTCGGCGATGCCGGCTTTGACGACGATCTCACTAATATCCTCGGACAGCTTCACGGAAAGCGATCCCTTTTTATAGATGAGGTTGCGAAGGGGCAGATCGTCCAGGGCGAGAATTTTTAGGATCCGCCCGTCATGAAGGGCCTCGGCCTTTTGGATGTATCCGGTAAAAACGCCGTAGGGTTCGCCATCATTCAATCCCCTATAGCCCAGGCCCAATTTGATTTGCGTAAGAGGCTTTTCCTTCGGCGACGCCGCAAGAAATGCATCGAGGGCCGGCGACGACACGCCCTCGGGATGGGCCAGCGTCACCTCGCATACTCCTCCAGGCTGGATGATGGACTTGCCGGCGCGATAGCGGCTCACGCGGGCGTCCACCTGCTCACCGGCGATCCACACTTCGGCGAAGGGCGCCATGACGGTCTGTGTTTGAATCTCCGTCATGAGGCATAAACCTCCGTCGATCCTTCGGCCAGGTCGCTTGCGCGAACGAAAGATATCCGCAGAGCGATTTCCTCACGATTTATTGTCTTGATATCGATGACGGTTCGCTGAGGCAGGATGCGGGTTTCTTTGGCCAGTTCCTTTTGCATGGCTGAAATCAAATCCCTGCGATTGGCCGGATGAGTCGCCATATGAAGAAAGAGGGGCAGCGATCCGCCATAGTCTGGATCGGCGGGCAGGCTGCCCTTGACGGTCAGGAGCCTGTGGCGGATGTCCTGGCGAAGGACGTCCATATCGGAAGCCGTGGCCGGCCCTCCGTCCGGATCGATCCCCAGATCGCCGTCGTCGTCCAGTTGTAAATCCACATCAGGCATTAATGCTATCCACTAAAAGGGGTCCGTCGTATCCGGGGACGGAACTTCCGGCTCATCCGGAGGCGCCGCCTGGCCCGTATCCATGAGAACCGTCGCCGGTTCGTATTCCAAAAATGCGATTGAAACCTCCACCAGGTCCGAGCCGCTTCGGCGCAGCGGCTCCACGGAGTCAAAGACCACCTCCTTGATCCCGGCGGCGTTGGCCATCTCCTGGGATATCTGATAGACGCGGGGCTTGACGGCCTTTGCGTCAAAGCCCTTGAAAAAGCTTTGCAGCCATTCCAGCTTCTGCACGGCGCTTAAGGGGTATGAGCCGCCCGCGGCGTTTTCCTGGACGCCTTCGGCAAAACCCGCCAGGTCTCCAGAAAGCAGATCTCCGACAGCGCCTGCTATCCCGCCGTCCTCGTCATCGCCGGTGAGTTTAAGGGTGTAACGCAGATCGGCGTCCTCGAATCCGTGATAGAGCTTGACGGTCCCGCTGCGGCCTTCGATGGGGACGCGCTCCCAGTTAATGCGCTGTCTGATTTCCTCGCTTTGAACGATGCCCGGCAGTGGCATGCCGGAAAGGACAATGACCGATGTATCCGCCGGGGGCGTCGGGTCGGTGAAGGCGCCGAGCAAAGAACCGACGTTCTGCCCGATGGCGCCGACGTAGTTATTGAAATCGGAATATAAAGAGGCCACGGTGTCTATCCTGTCGCCCGCTAAAGCGGGCTTTTATAAAATGCTATCAACCCTTTCCCCGCGCTGACGCACGGGGCTAATATTGTTTCGCCCCTTTCGGGGCTCTGGCCACTGACCACTCATCACTGGCCTAACCCATCTCATAAGAATATCTCCTCAAAACATTCGACATGGCGCGTTCGACCTGCGCCTCCGTGCCTTCGCCTGAGCCGTTGACGGTGACATTGACCGAGCCAATTCTATTGCCGCCGCGATACGATCCACCTCGGTTATCACGGGGCGGCGGCGCCTCGGAATCTTGTGAAAACACGAAGGCCGGGCCGGAGAGCATGTCGGACGCCGCGGATACCAGATCGGCCTTGCCCGCACGCATCCCCGCCGTCCATGTCTGCGTGAAGGCGCGACCTGCCCTCGATACGTCAGACAAAGGGCCTTCTTTGGCGTCGGAGAAGTTGAGCAGGCGACGGATGGCGCCGAAGAGATCCTTGACGGCGGTGAGGCCCTTGCTCCAGGCGATCTTCACGCCTTCCACCCATGTTTCGATAAAGCGGCTTCCCGCGACCTTTACCCATGCCCAGGCGCCCTGAAACCACACTTTCACCTTGTCCCAATGCTTGATGATGAGCGCCGGGATGCCGATGAAGGGCAGAAATGCGGCCACGGCGATGAGCACCCAGTCGGGCACGCCGGAAAGCCAGGCGCGGATGGCGTCGAAGTGCTTGATGACCATGTAGATGGCCAGGCCCAGCAGCACGATGCCGACGATGATGAGTCCCACGGGATTGAGCAGAAGGCTCATCATGGCTTTGCCGACAACGGCGATGGCGCTTCCCAACATTTTCAGGCCGCCGACAAGAGAGCTTTTCAGTACGAAGGCCAGCAGCTTTCCCCAGTTGGAGAGCATCCAGAGAAGCTGGCCGAATTTGGCGAAGGCCGCGATGCCGCCGAGGACGAATGTAACGGCGTGACCGATCCCGGCGACGAGCATGAGGCACGCGCCCGCGGCCAGCAGGATCGCCCCGCCAATGAGGATGAAAAGAGCGACGTATTTTGTGATTTTGGGGTGAGCCGAAATGAACTCGCCCAGGCGTTTTGTCGTCGCCTGCAAGTTTGCCAGGAGCGGATTGAAAGCCGGGGCCAGGGACTGACCCACGTCACGGGCGATGTTGCTGATGTTGTTTTTAAAAATTTCCCATTTGGCGTTGGGCACGTCTTCCATGATTTTCAAGGTCGTGGCCACGCCGCCGCCGCTTTGGTCCAGGCGCTCCATGTGGGTTGCGAGGCTCCCCACTTCGCCGGATAGCAAGGACACCATCCGTATCCCCTCGTCGCCAAAGGCTTTGCCGAATTTGTCTTTGACTTTCTGTGAGGCCTTTTCCAGGTCGCCGTACTTTGCCCGGATATTCGCCAGCGTGCCGATAAGATCGATCTGGCCGTTTTTGGTTCGGGCGATTTCAAAGCCCAAGGCCTTTGAGGCCTTGCTCATCTGGCGCAGGGTTGCGGCGTATGCGGTTCCCGCCAAGGTTCCGGCCAGGCCGCGACTGTTCAGAGCGCCAAGGACGCTTAAGGTTTGATCCAGGTCGACGCCGAATTGCTTGGCCGCCGGCGCCGCCATTTTCAGAGATTCTCGCAGCACTCCCAGATTATCAAATTTGAATTTTTGCTGCGTGACCAGCAAGCGATCCCCCAGTCTGGTCATCTCCTCGCCTACGTCGGCGTTTTGATTTCCGAAAAGCAGATAGGCGTCGGTGAGGACATTGGCCGCGTCGGCATTATCAGCCAGGCCCGCGGTCGCCAGGCCCATGGCCGTGTTCGTCGCGGCGATAGTTTGCACGTCATTAAGGTTTGCGCCGGCGACTTTGTAGGAAGTTTCAAGCCACTGCTGCATGGACTGGACGTGATTGTCGCTCCACTTGCGGGCTTCGCTAAAGGCCCCCTTCATGGAGGCCTCCACGCCTCCCATCGTGGACTCAATGACGGTGCGAAGGGGGGCGGCGGCGCTTTCCACATCAGCGAAGGCTTTGCCGGTGAGAAGTCCCAGGGCCAGAATCGCGGCGCCGGCGATGGCGATCTTTCGGCCAACGCCGCCCACAGCATCCAGTTTGGCGCGGGCTTTGTCCGCGAACTGGCCGAGCGCCGACAAGCCGCCTTTCATGCGATTTAAGGGGCTTGTGACGCGATCCACCAGGGTCATCAGGATTTCAATTGGTTTTCGCTTTTTGCCGGCCATTTAACGCCTGGTGTTTAGTTGTCAGAGCCGAGGGCTTTAGCGACGCCGCTGCGAACCTTCGTCTCGATCACATCGCCGATAAGTTCAAGGATCGCCTGGGCGCGCCTGGTTTGCCTCATATAATCGCGCCACTCATCCGCCGGGTCCTCGCGCAAAAGGATGCGCACAAGGTCCTGCGTTATTTCTTCAATGCCAAAGGGCGCACCTCGGCGTCGGAAAGTCCGACTTCTTCCAGGAGCTTGTTGCCCAGGCTCTCGATGGCGGCGGGGTAATAATCGAAGATGCCTTGCGCCTCCTCACGGGCCGGCGCGATGAGTAGCATGTTGACAAAATTGGCCATCTTTTTGCCGAGTTTGGAGCCGCCGCTGGTGATCATATTGACGTGCGTTCGCTTCGGGCGGCCAAAAGCAAAAGTGTGCATTTCCTCACCGAGTTCGATTTCCAGAATGACGGCGCTGGGATTGTTCTTTTTGACCTCATCGAGGTTCAGGCTGATGGGTTTCGGCTTGCTCATGAAATACCCCCTTTTAAGAGTGGTTGGCGGTCAGTGGCCGGTGTTCATTGTTTATTGTTCATTGTTCATTGCTAAAACAGGTTCAGGCCGGCGGTGGCCGAGACGCCGTCTTCTTCGATGTCCTCAAATTTGAAAGGCACTTCCACGTTCAGGCTCTTGTCGCCTTGAGCAGCCTTTTTATCCACTTCCAGAATCCGACAACGCAGAAGCTGATCATCGGACAAGCCCTGGTCGGAGTTGCCGTAAACGGCGGTGATGGAAAACTTGGGAATCGTGTAGACGGTTTTTTGTTGTGCCTTCACGTAATTAAGGAACTGGCTATAGCCTTCCCGCTTCATGACCAGTTTGCCCTCGGCGCTCCAATTGCCGCGTCCTTCACCGCGAGGCGCCGCGCCCTGGCCGTAAACATCCTCCGATTCTCTTTGGTGCTTGTATTCGATGCTTTGCAGATCGAATTGCAGGCCACTGGGCATTAGGACTGCCAAGTCCTCCCAGGCGTAATATGTTCCGTTCACGGGCATTTTATGCTCCTTAGAGTTTTGCCAACCTGAAGCTCAGATTGATCGCCTTGGCGTATCCGAAGGGAATGACGGAAATCGTCGCGTTGACTCCTTGAGTCGCAATGACATCCTGCCCCTCGGGAATCACGATGCCGGCGCTGGAGAAGGTGCTTTTGATTGTCTTGAGCGCGTCCTTGCAGCCGCCTTCCAGGGCCTTGAGACCGGCGGGGTCCGCCGTTCCGTTGGCGACAAGAACTTCCATGTGGACGTATTTCAGGGCCGCGACGCGAACGATGCGGATGACGTTGTCCATGACGCGGCATACCTCGATGGACTGGTAATCGCTGGTCGCGTCGGCGGCCATGTTGCCGTTGTTGACGAAGAAACCCGCCAAACCCTCATGAGTTCTGGGCACGGTGTAGCGGGCTTCGTCGAGGGTTTGCAGCTGCGCGTCGGAAAGCTCCAGAGCCAGGGAAAGGACCGGCGTCATCTTGCAGTACAGGGTCCGACCGATGCTTTGAGAAACCGGCGACGCGGCGATGAGTCCGCAAACCAGGCCCGAAAGCCCGCGCTCCAAAGTGTATCCGTAAAGATCGACAACGCGGACCGTGCCAGCCGTGACCAGCACGCGATCATGGGCGAAGCCGTTCATTGCGCTAACGCCGCCTGTGACGTAGGCATCGCCGCTCATGTCCGGGTCGGGAAGGGACGCCTCGGTGACGATGCGCGCATTCTTGTGGCCGGCAAAAAGATCATCGCCCCACTGGCCCAGGGCCGCCCACGCGGCGTCCGCCGTGGGGGTGAAAACGCCGGCGATCTCGAAGGGGAGCTTTCTATCCTTGCCGATATTCAGGGCCGTCAGGATCGAAGACAGGGAGCACGAAGGGCCTATTGTGTCGAAGAGCGCCTTGTCTCCTTCAACGAAAGTCCCGGCGCCGAATGCGATGAAAGCGCCAGTATAGCCCAGGGCCACGGGCACGCCGGCGGCGGGCGTGGCGATGGGTCCGCTCCAGTTCTGGCCGCCGTCGATGGAGTAGCGGAAAGTCGCCTCCTCGTGATCGCCGCCGGACAGGATTTCAATGTCGAATTGAAAGGCGCCGTTGGGTGAGCCGCTGGGAGTGAGGACTGGCATTCCACCGGAGCCGATCAGTTCGTACTCCACATCACCGATCCCGCCGGCGATGTCTTTTTCAGCCGGGATCACGATGGCTTTTGCCTTCTGTCCGCCCAGGGCGAAGAAGTCCAGGAGACGGTAAGTCAAGTCTCCGTAACCAAGTTCAGACAGCAGGGCGTCGGCGTCGGCTTTGCCGAAATAATAGATTTCGCCGTCTTCACCCAGGCTGCACGGCCCTACGGCCAGGATGGTTCCCACGGACGATGTGGGGAGAATTCCCAGGTTGCCGTTTAAGAGTTTTTCGTAAACGCCGCTCCACTTAGGCATATCGACCTCCTATCGCACCGGAGCTTTTTGCTCCTATTGTTTCGCTTCCATTCCCCGAGCAATGAAATAAGCGCCGCCGAGCACGCCGAGCGCGACAAGCTTGGCGATGGTCGTTGCCGGGTCCGGCGACGGGATTTTGAGAATCGCGCCGGCGATAAGGCCGACGACGGCCAGTTTTCGGTCCGCGAATTTTGTCAGCTTTTCCATTTCGTTTCCTTTCTTCGCGGCAAGATCTAAGCTCCTACACACGACTGACGGGCAGTTTCATCATCTGGGCCAGGCGTCCGTCGAATTCGCTTTCGCTTAAAATGCGCCCCTGCCCCCATCGCCAATAACGCTTTAAAGCGGCGGCCACGGGGGCGGAAATTTTTTTGATCTTGATCCAATCCTCCACCGTCTTTGATTCGCCGACGGCGCTTTTCACGGACTTCTCAAAAGCCTTGACGGGGGAATCGCTTTCCACGTCCTCCACCGCTTTTGATTCAACCCCTTCAGCTTCCACGGCCTTTTCAGATTCTTTTGCGCCGGGGTCGGATTTCTTTTTGCTCATTGCATCACCTCGTATTGCCAGCCGTCGAACCAGGAGGCGTCGGCGATTAGCGGAATGTTTCGCGGATCGAAATATGGCGCTTCAAAATCCAACTCGATGGATTCTTTTATGGCCGCTTCGACATTTCGGAGGCGCGTTTGAATAAGCTCTCGGCTGATACGGATTTCATAACCGCGCCAGGTCCAGATCAGCGAATCGTTTTGCAATAAGGACTCAAAGAGAGCCTCCAAGTCCGGTCGCTGGGAAGCATGGAATTGCAGGGCCGCTCTGACTTTTAGATCCGCCGTGACTTTCAAGGTGAGCAGTTGCTTCGGCTGCCCGCCGGTTCCGATCTGATATTTTCTCGAATCGTCGCGATCAAAATCCCTGGCGGTTATCAGAACCCGGCAAACCGTCGGCTCGCCCTTGTCATCAACGGCGATGTCCGGATAAGCCGCTTTCACGGCGTCCATTAAACTCAAGCGTATAAGCTGCTCGAAGGTCATGACACGCCCCCGGTCAGAATGACTTTTAGCGTTAAGCCGAGCAGCGTCAGACCGTAAACACCGGCGGCAACCCAGAGAACGCGGACCTGGGTTCTCAGACTCGCGTTGCGGATTTGAATCGGCGTCAGCAATTTGTTGATATCGCCCAAAGCGGCCCAGATATCATCCAGGGTCTTTTTGATATGGGCGATGTCGGTCTTCACCGAGCCTTTGAACTCGCCGTTATTTCCGCTTTGGTTTTTGTTTTGGACTGTCATGGTTCTTTTTCTTGAGCGTTAATTCCGGTTTTGCGAGGGCAACGTGCCCTGCGAGGGCAACGTGCCCTGCGAGGGCTTTTTCGTATCGCGCCTTCGCCGCTAAAACCTTGTTGACATAAGCCTGGTTGCGAAAGCTTCCGTTGCTGTTTTTTCGGGGGCTTCCGGCGTTGTAGGCGGAGATCCCCGCCGCTTCGCCCCAGCGGGCGATGCGGCCCGCTAAATAATTGCACCCCATATCGAGACCGACAGCCGGGTCGCACAGGCGCGTGATGAAGCCAGCCGAGCCCATCTCGCGGGCCGTAGCGCCCATGACCTGCATGAGGCCGAAGCTCGTCTTTTGAAGATGGCGCTCCGTGGTCTTGTTGCAGTTGGCGGGCTTTGCCGCGCCTGGAACCAAGTAATTGAAGGCCGGCTCAAAGCGGGCCGCGAAGCTATCGCCGCCGGATTCGCATTCGACGACGGCGCAGACAAGCGCCGGGGAAAGGCCGTGCTTGTCCGCGGCTTCCTCGATGGCTTTTCTATGTTTTAGAACTTCGTCCATTTATCATCCTTGGCGCTTAAAGGTCAGCGCTAAATCGCGTACATTCCGGGCTGGGGCCTGTGATCTTCCGTTTCCCCGTCTGCGGGGTCGGTCCAATCCCAGGAAGCGAAGCGGTCATCGGCGCGCTTTCGCCAGATCGCCGCCAGGTCCTCTGCCTGTTCCGGCGTTAAAAACTGAAACTCCGTGTCCTCGATCTCCTTGGGGACCACGGGGCCTTCGGCCAACACAAAAGCGTTCACAGTCGGCAAGGCGTAGGCGATGGTCAAACAGCCCTCGATCTCCTCGGCGCAAAGGCGGTCCTCGTTGCTTGCCTCGGCAGCCAGAAGCGCCGCGTACTTTTCGCTTCCCACACGGCGCATCAATTCGCGGCCCGCCCCTGCGATGTGAGGAGCGAGCTTTGGATCCGTCACAAAGGCCGGCCACCCGGCCAGGTCACGAATCTTTTGCGCTGTGGTTATCGGCATCGTTTATGCTCCGTGAATGAATCGGGGTTCAGGCCGAGCCGGGGGATGGCCCGGACCCGAAGCCCGATTCGCGCCGCTTATCATGTGCCGCCTTGATCGAAGGCGTGGACTACGGCGGCGGCATTGCCGAAGCCGTAGTCGTTCGATTGATTCAGAGTGTAATCCACACTACGCCGGCGCCCGCTCACTTCGCGGTAGCGTTCGATCTCGGCGAAAATTGTCATCCAGTAATTGGTGAGTTTGGAGAAAGTGTGCTCACCCGGAATTTGCTGGACCTCCTCGATGACCGGATAGCCCATATAGGCGGGCAAGGTTCCGGTGACCTTCGCCATCGCCAGCACGTCATGGCCGTCGGAGATCATTTCCTTGACCCAATCCCGGCAATCCTTGGGAGCCAGAACGAAGGTTGTGATGCCCTGCTGGAGGTATTTGTCCGGCATGGCGTCGATCATGTCGTCGAAACGGTCGCAAATGGCCGTGACGCCGTTTGTGTCGATAAGCTGCCCGATGGGACAGTCGTTTTTCGCGACCTGATTCCAGCCTTCGTTGAGCTTGTTCCAGGCGCTTGCCGCGTAATCGTCGTCGATGCCCCGGAATCCCAGACGGCACAGGTCGTTGGAATAAGTCAGGGCAAACATCTGTTCCATTTTGGATTCAAATTCAGGATCGGCCTGGTTGTCGCGAATGTCGTCGAAGGTCAGTGAGTAGAAAATCTGCGCGGCCAGGTTGTCGAATTTCACGTCGATGCGCTGATGCTCGGCCAGCTGCCCGGCGGTGGGTTCTTGTCCCTGAGGTACTCGAACCATAGCCTCGCCGGCCACATCGAGCATCTTGAAAGCGCTTTTGATCTTGCCCGTTTTCTTGGTCGTGATTTTTTTCAGGAAGCCGGATTGCTCGATCACCAATGTGATGAATGCAGCGGCGATCTCCGTTTCCAGAACGCCTCCCAGAGAGAGGCTTTCGGGCGTGATGATGCCCTTTTCCACTCCCCTAACCATCTTGAGCAAAATCTTTAACGGGTCCATATCAAACTCCTTTGTCGGCTTTTAAAGTTTCCCTTAAGCCTCTTGGCTAGAGAATTCCTCCGATGCCTTTTGATTTATTCGTTGTGTCAGCCGGGTCCACCTGAGCGCTTCCCGGTTTGGTCTTTTCCAGATTTTCCAAGCGGTCGTTCATCGCTTTAACCGCCTTGGTGAAAGCGTCTTCTTCGCCGCCGGTCTCCGCGCCCGAATCGCCCTCGGCCTTTTTCAGAGCGTCCATAGCCTTGGTGATTTCATCTGCGTCGCCTCCCTCGATAGCCTTTTCCAGGGCCGTCACCGCCTCGGCTTTCACATCGACCTGCCCGGCCTTTTCGATGTCGCCCAAGCGTTTGAGGACGGGGGCGAGAGCCGTTTCCAGAGCCTTGCCAATGGCGTCATTGGCGCCGGGAATTTCGCCCGGAATTTCAGTTTTTTGGACGGGGGTTTTTCCCTTTAATGCGTCCACGTCTTTTTGAAGACCGGAAACGCTGTCCGTGATTTTTTCAATGGCCTCTTTGAGTTCTTTGTCCACGGCGTTCTCCTTTTTGATGCCGAGTTTTTTAGCAATGGAATCGAACCAGCCCGATTCGTAGCCCTTAGCCTTCTTGACTTCTTTGCGCTCGGCTGTTCCCGCGATGGAAAAGCCTGCGTATCCGGTCTTTTTCAGTTCGTCGTAAAGACTCTTTTCCACGATCTTCACGCCCACGGCCCAGCCGCCGATGTCCTCGGCGTTTCCAAAAATCGGATCGCCGGCGCGGACGATCCAGCTTTCCGCCACGTAAACTTTGTCCAGGGTGCGATAGGCGTGATCGCGATCCACGCCGATCCCGCTGCGCCCCTGGCACATGAAGAGATAAGACATGTCCGTCACTTCGCCCGCTTCGGCGAAGTCGTCATGGGAGTCGGTGTTGTTTTCGTCGCCGGCGGGATATGCGATCCCGTAAAGCACCTGGCGGACGTCGTCGGCCTTGCGGAATTCGATGGCGTGCTCAAATGCGGGTTCGCCGGCGCCGGATTTGAAAAGAAACTGGCGCCCCGTGGCCGGGTCCTTGACCAGGCTGATGAAGAGCACTTGAGTCTTTTCTAATTTCCAGGGCACTTAAAGCTCCTAAACAATACGCCTCCAAGATGCCCTAGTGATTTTTGGTTTCAAGACGATTTCGTTCCATATATGGCCGTTATCCATATATGGAACATAATCTGCTGTTTTTTGCTCTGAAAGCCGTTCAAATGGCGGTGAGAGAAAAACGAAGATGCGAAAGCGGGAGCAAATATGGCAAAGCAAATTACGCCTCAGATGTTTATGGTCGTCAAGGAAAGCAGCCAGAAAGACAAGCCGGATTTTAGCGGCGGAGCGGACACGCGATCATGGCCCTATGACTACGGGGCGCTGGCTGCGCTCATGCAACTCAACACCTGGCACGCCCGCTGCGTGGAGGTGGTGGCCGGCGCGGCGGTGGGCGTGGGTTATGATCTGGCCGCCGATGATGAGACAAAAGAAAAAGAGGCTCGTAGCGCTCTGGAGGCGCTCGTCGAAGATTCCTTTTCCAACTTTTGCGCCTTTATCATCG
>Ga0307990_1003756_pt1 | contig 11437 bp, 7 predicted proteins | sample EllFjometagen129_FD_203168 | JGI IMG/M metagenome (GOLD analysis project Ga0307990, IMG submission 203168) | Marine microbial communities from Ellis Fjord, Antarctic Ocean - #129 | ecosystem: Environmental > Aquatic > Marine > Unclassified | place: Southern Ocean | collected 2014-10-08
ACTGAATAGTATTGAAGCCGGAATAATGCAAATAATGCCATTGGCTGAGAATTCACCGAAATTTGCCAGGCTGATGGGTGATATAAACAGGATCACAGCAATAGTAAGTAAAAAGGTCTGTAAAATCCTGCCAGCCAATATATTCCTCATTGCCAGGCGTCGGTAAAATGGCTGCCTCGCTATAAGCGGAGCAAGATTGATGATCACCAGCGTGGCAGCAAAGCTGAGCTGTAAGCCGGGTGAAAACAGGTGATATGGAGCAATAAGCGTGATCAGTAGAAGGCTCAGGAGTAATATTTGATTGAGATTTACGGGTCTTTCCAGCAACTGGCACAAGGTGTAAAATCCCAACATGATGATAGCGCGGGATATTGAAGGTGTCCAGTGGCACAAAAATCCATATATCAGCAGCATGAATATCGTAGAGATGCGAGCTGCTTTATAAGGAAAGAAAGTCATTAATATGCTGTAAAAGATCAGAGCGATGATGCCCACATGTAGTCCACTCACGGCAAACAGGTGACTAAGCCCTGCCCTGCGGATATTCTTATGGAAATCCCAGTTCGTAGCGGAGGTTTTTCCCAGAGTGATAGCCAGGGCAAAAGGAGCAGCGCTTCCCAGACGGTTATTGATCCTTTTTTCGATAGCATGTGCCAATCGATAAAACAAGTCTGGTTGATAATCTGTATCTCGGGTCATAGAAGTTTTGGCTTCAGCAAACCCGCTGATACCCTTCATCTTATAATAAAATCGTCTATCTGATTGTCCCGGATTTCGGGCACCTTCAGGTTTTTCCAGTGCCACGGTTCCCTGAATTTTATCACCAGAGAAAAAAGAATTATCTGCTTTCAGGTAGATATTGCCTTTGGCTTTTTGTTCATTGAGGCTGATGACTTTTACCAGGTAATTACCGGAATATTCATCTTTGCGGATTTCTCTTTTTATAATTCCTGTTAATCTGGTTTCTACTTTTTGGCTTGGTTTCAAGATATTGTCAATATGATCAGCAGGTTTGATATCTGCCAGTTCCATTCGAAAAAAGGCGAGCCAGAAAATTAATAGGAGTAGTAAGATATTGTTATATTTTAAGAGAATAATGATGATAATATTTATTGTGATAACGGCAATCAGCAAAGCAACTGAAAGATCAAGAAATTGCCCGGCAACCAATCCGCATACCCAACCCAGTGCTGGTAGTATCAGAGTGCAGGGAGCTGAGCGAATAATCATCTTTTATTAGATTATGCTTTGGTTCTCATCGATTTATAGGCATTTATCAGGTTATTGGTGGAATCGTCATGAGAATTAACCTTTTCATCTCCGGATAATTCTGGTAATATCCTGCTAGCAAGTTGTTTGCCCAGTTCCACGCCCCATTGATCAAAGCTGTAGATATTCCAGATCACACCCTGAACGAAAATCTTATGCTCATACATGGCAATCAGTGAGCCCAGAGTTCTTGGAGTGAGTTTCTGATAGAGGATGGAATTTGTGGGCTTATTACCTATAAAGGTTTTATAGGGCAATAATGCTTCTATTTCAGCATCAGTTTTTCCCTGGCGCATCATTTCCTGGCGAGCTTTTTCAGCAGTTTTACCTTTCATCAAAGCTTCTGTTTGAGCAAAGAAATTTGCCAGCAGTTTTTGATGATGATCTCCCGTAGGATTATTGGTTTGGGCTCCAGCCAGAAAGTCACAGGGGATGAGCCTGGTTCCCTGGTGGATCAATTGATAAAATGCGTGCTGACCGTTAGTGCCCGGTTCACCCCAGATGATGGGACCAGTATTATAATTGATCTTCTGCCCATTTCGGTCGCAATCCTTGCCGTTGCTTTCCATATCACTTTGCTGCAGGTAGGCAGCAAAACGATGCAGATATTGCTCATAAGGCAGGATGGCAATAGTGTCAGCGCTCCAGAAATTATTATACCAGATGCCGATCAGGGCTAAGATAACGGGGATATTGGAAGAGAAATCTTCATTTTTAAAATGTTCATCCATCTGCCAGCCACCCTTTAGCAGCTCTTGAAAATTATCATATCCCACATAGCACATTATGGGCAGACCAATTGCAGACCAAAGCGAATATCTGCCCCCTACCCAGTTCCAGAATACAAACATATTAGCAGGATCAATGCCAAAATCTTTCACAGCGTTTTTATTGGTGGACACCGCCACAAAATGACTGCTGATATTTTCTGCGTTTCCGCCACTACTAAGGAACCAGTTTCTGGCAGAATGGGCATTGGTCATGGTTTCCTGAGTGGTAAATGTCTTGGAAGCTATGATGAACAGCGTGTTTTGAGGATCAAGGTTCTTGAGAGTTTCTGCTATATGAGTTCCATCCACATTGGAAACAAAGTGCACTTCAAGATCAGGAGAACCGTAATAGCGTAATGCTTCACAGACCATTTTAGGACCCAGGTCACTGCCGCCAATACCGATATTTATTATATCAGTGATCTTTTTCCCGGTGAAACCCAGCCATTCCCCTGAACGGAGTTTGTCAGTGAAGAGCTTCATTTTATCTAATTCTGTTCTGATAGCAGGCATCACATCTTTGCCATTGACCAATATTGGTTCATTACCCTGATTTCGCAGGGCAGTATGCAGCACAGCCCGGTTTTCAGTCACATTAATATGTTCACCGCAAAACATCTCATCTATAGCTGCAATAAGCTGGCATTCGTTTGCCAGATCAAGTAATAACTCCATGGTTTCTGTATTGATAAGATTCTTGGAATAATCTATCAACAGGTTATTCCAACCGAGAGAGAATTTTTGAAACCTATCGGGATCATTTTCAAATTCTATTTTAAGATTGAAATTTTTCATGGATCGGTAATGAGTATTAAGTTTCTGCCAGGCTGTGGTTTTAGCCGGATTGATATTGTATTTCAAGTAATATCTCCTAAGGTTTATATTTCGCCGATCACTCTATTGATCAAAACTGCCAGATAGTCTGATTTTTTGGGTAATTCAAGAATTACAGATATTTCATTATTTCTTTCAATCCGCATACCATCAGAATAGGGTACGAAATTAGTAACATCTTTCAACTCAATAGACTTTCTTCCTTCTTTTCCAACAAATACCAGGTGAAAATTTGTCAGTATCATTTTACCGGTATCAATGAATTCCCAGTTCTCATTAGGATCTTCCATTTCACCTGGATAGCCGGTGTGCCATGTCTCCTCACCTGGAAGTTTAATCTGACCTGAAAGTGTATTGAAATCTTTAATTCGAGTAGTAATATTAGATTCATACCACTTGCCGGGAGCAGTGAAACAGGCAGTTTCCGAGTCTCTCAAATGGATGTCAGTGGTCACTAATGGAAGAGGTTCATTTTCGAGTTGCCAGTAGATTTTGTATTTTTCATAGATTTCCTGTGTTTGCAATCCTAAATCGGGCCTTAATCCCAGATTACTTACTAATGCCTGAAAATCCTCTTCTTCCTCAGGAGTAATTCTGCCATCTTCCATGATCTCATCCAGCTTTTCATCGACCCTTTTTCTTGCCTGAGTTGTTATGATCTCGTCTGTTCTTTCTTTGGACAGCAGAAGGTTCTGACTGAGTTGATTCAGAAATATCTGTTCTTCATCACTCATATTACCATCACTATAGCTGTGGCCAACTTCTTTGCTGAAAAGCCTGTCAATTACTGAGGAATGGATTTCCTTGATTACCCGATCAGATAAACCCAGCAGCACGCGCAATCTGGCAAGTTCAGCAATTTCCTGGTCAGTTAACTTCTTATCTTCCAGGCATTCTTGAAGATAGAGGTGATAGTATCCCATGAAACGACGTTGACTTTTAGCAATGGTCACAGCATCATATTTTTGGCAAATCGTCTTGAATTCCACTGCAGAAACTTCCAATATTGGTTTTTCTGCTATTAGATTATTGATCTCTATTATCAGATTTTCCGGTATCTGTTTTTTTAATAATTTTTGCATAGCACTTCGTTTTTGAACAGGTTTTTTGATAAATACAGCCATAATTTCCTCCTATAGGATTCTGATTTTCAGCTTTCTATCTGTCAATTCGATATATTTCAAATTAGCCAAAAGCAGGCAAGTAAAATTATTATTTAGTTATATTTCTTGACTCTGAATTTTGAATATTGTGGCTGGACATTGAGGTGAAAATGGCATATATCAAAGTGATTTCAGAAGAAAAGGCAGATAAAAAACTGGCTAAGTTGTATCAGCAGTTAGCCGGGTCACAGGGTAAAGTGGCAAATATATTAAAGATCCATAGTCTATTACCGGAAACCCTGCAGGCGCATTTGAAAATGTATCGCAGTATAGTTTTTGCGACAGAAGTGCTCAGTAGAAGCCAGCGCGAAATGATCGCAGTTGTTGTTTCTGCTGCTAATAAGTGTGGCTACTGAGTGTTGCATCACTGCGAAGCTCTTCGCAGAACTGGAATAGCTGCTGGTCTTGTCTGGCAAATTGCTGCTGGTCAGGCTAATTCCCAGATTTCCATAGCAGATAAATTGATGCTGGATTATGCACGAGAATTGACTCTTTCGCCTCATAGTATCCAGGAAAGTAATATTATAGAAATGCGGGAAATTGGGTTTACTGATGAACAGGTTTTATTGATAAATTTAACTGTGTCCTATTTCAATTTTGTGAACCGTCTGGCAACGGGATTAGGTGTGAAGCCGGAAACGAGCTGGGATAAGGATGAACTGGCAAAATTGGCTGGGATAATCGGATAACAAAATATGGAATATCAGGAAATCAGCAGAGAGAATTTTTGTACCGTGCTGGTATTTGCTAACCCTCAGCTTGATCTGGGAGCCGTCAAAAAAGCTGTGTTGCTGGCAGATAAGGCTCATCAGACTCAGAAACGGGTATCTGGTGAAAGCTATATTATCCATCCGCTTACGGTTGCGGTGATCATTGCTGAATTGGGTTTTGATACCCAAACCGTGATTGCTGGGATTCTACATGATGTGGTGGAAGATTCTGATGTAACTAATGAAGTTATTTCTGAGAATTTTGGTGAAGAAATCGCCTATTTGGTGGATGCAGTGACCAAAATTGGTGATCTGCCCTATTCTACCGGAAAATCTGAGCGGAAGGCGGAAAATTATCGAAAACTGCTTCTGGCTATTACAAATGATGTGCGGGTTGTGTTTATCAAAATTGCTGACAGACTGCATAATATGCGCACTCTACAGCATTTAAGCAAGCGTAAACAAAAAGAAATATCACAGGAGACACTGGAGATATATGTTCCTCTGGCAAACAGATTTGGATTGATCAGTATCAAAAGAGAACTGGAAGACCTTTGTCTGAAATACCTTTATCCTTCTATATATCGCGAACTTTATAATGTTGTGAAAGATAAGAAGTCTATCAGAGATGATTTCATCAAATATTTTTGTGCAGAAGTAAGTGAATTATTAACTGCTGAGAATATTGGTGTAAAAGTTACGGGACGCAGCAAGCATTTCTGGTCGATATTTCGCAAAAAAGTGCAGAATAATATTAACTATAATGATATTAATGATTATTATGCGATCAGGATAATAACTGAAAATATTGAAGACTGCTTTTCTGTTTTGGGGATAATAAACACTCACTATCAACCCCTGCCCAATACCTATAAAGACTATATAACCCAGCCGAAAAATAATGACTACAGGTCACTTCACCAGGTGATTGTATCTGCTGAAGGAAGGAAAATCGAGATTCAGATCCGTACTCAGGAAATGCACCATGTAGCTGAAGAAGGCTCAGCAGCTCACTGGAAATATAAAGAATTTGCCGATCTCAGGAGTATTGACACCTCTTCTGCTAATAAGCTGGATAAGGCTTTTGATGATCAGGTGAACTGGCTGCGTGATCTGCTAAAACTTTATCAGCAGGAGCAGCCTGAAGAATTTATCACAGCACTTAAAGATAAGTTATTTCATGATAAGATCATCGTCAAAACACCTGATGATGATTATGTGGAATTGCCAATTGGCTCCACTCCGCTTGATTTTGCCTTTGCCGTGCACACTGATGTTGGTCTGCACTGCCAGTCTGCCAGAGTCAACAGCAAGCATGTGTCACTGCGATATCATCTAAATGATGGTGATCTGGTGGAAATTAAGACTGCCAGGAATGTGACTCCCGGCAGGGACTGGATTGATATTCTTAGTTCGCCCCGGGCAAGACAGCGGGTGCGTGCCTGGTTCAGACGGCAGGAATTGGAAGATGCAGTATCATTGGGAAAGAGTATTTTTGAAAAAGAAGTGAAAAAGAATGAGCTGAAACTTAATGATCAGGTTATCAACGAACTGGCAATTAAACTGAAATATTCTGGTGCTCAGAACTTCTTTGCTGAGCTGGGACAGGGTAATCTGATGATGGATAAGGTGCTGGAAATCCTGATGCCTGATAAAGAGCCCCCTGAAAGCGCAACTTTACCGGGTCAAGATCGCAAATATTCCAGTGAAGGCTCAAAATCATTCATAGAGATCGAGGGACTGGAAAATCTTATGGTGCATTTTGCCCGGTGCTGTAATCCTCTGCCTGGTGATGATATCATTGGCTATATCACGCGGGGAAGAGGCTTAAGTGTGCATAAAAAGGATTGCGCTAATCCCGCATTTCAACAGCTTTGCCTGAGGGAACCAGAAAGATTGATGTACTTGAACTGGCAGAAAAATACTGCTGAAAACTATCTGGTGGCAAGACTATCGATCATTGCCAGACCTCGTCCCAAGCTCAATTATGAGATCACATCCATGCTTGCTCAATATAAGATAACAACTCTCACCAGCTCTTCTCAATTCTCAGGAGATTATGAAAAGATTGAATTTGTTCTGGAAATTAAGGATAAAAAACAGTTGCAAAGGCTTAAAAATTCCCTGCTTTCAATTAAAAGTATTATTGAAGTTAATTAAGATAATTATTAAGGAGAAAACTATGAAAAGTTATTCAGATTTTGCTGTCGAGCAGATGAAGATCCTCTGTTCGATCCCCAGTCCATCAGGTTTTACGCACAAAGTAGCGGATTACCTGATGGAAATCCTCACCGGTATGGGATGTGATCCTCAAAAGACTAATAAAGGCTCTGTACTGGTTACATTAGGTGGAGAAGAAGATCATCTGGTGCTTGCTGCTCATATTGACACGCTGGGTGGTATGGTACGCGCTATAAAATCTAATGGCAGACTTCGGCTCACCACAATTGGTGGTTTCCCCTTCCAGAATATTGAAAATGAAAATGTGACCATTCATACTCGTAAAGGCAAAGAATATTCCGGGACAATGCACCTTTGCGAACCTGCTGCCCACGTAAATAGAGACCTGGCCACTGAAAAGCGGAATGACAGCACAGTGGAACTGGTGATAGACGAAATCGTGAAATCGGTAGAAGATACACAAAAGCTGGGCATTTCTGCCGGAGATTTTGTCTCCTTTGATCCCCGTACAAGGGTAACTGAATCCGGCTTTATCAAATCCCGTCATCTGGATGATAAACTCTCTGCGGCTATTCTGCTTGCGCTGGCTAAAATGATCATTGAAGGTAAGTTGAAGATTTCCCGAAAGCTGACTCTCTTATTTACTACTTACGAAGAAGTTGGTCATGGCGGCAGCAGCGGATTACCTGCTGATACCACTGAGATGATATCTGTAGATATGGGAGCTGTAGGAGATGATCTTTCCACAGACGAACTGGTAGTTTCTATTTGTGCCAAGGATTCCGGTGGACCTTATGATTATGAGATCACCAATAAACTGATTGCCTTGGCAGAAGAGAACAAACTGGATTTTGCTGTGGATATTTATCCTTATTATGGCAGTGACGTGGAAGCATCATTACGTGCCGGATATGATATACGCCATGGCTTGATAGGTCCCGGAGTGGCTGCATCTCACGGCTATGAACGCTCACATATTAATGCCGTCACAAACACGCTTAAATTGCTCAAAGCATATTTGACTTAAATTTTGATAAAAAAAAGAGCCGGTATCAGCCGGCTCCAGATTTATGTTGTAAATGCTATCTCCGTCAAATGTGAATTGACGAACAGTAGTTAGGTTTATTTAGTTTACAACAAGATTAAGCCAAAAATGATATAATGTAATTGAGTCATCATCTCTTTTATTTATCGAGATCAATTCGGCAATTTCTGATTTAATGTAATTTATTCTCAGCTTATCATTTTTATTCCATTTAATATTTTTAATTGGATCCTTGATTAGTTCATCTATCCATGAATTTATCAATACAAACCAATAATCAAAGTCTTCACTTTGTACATAACCTAATAGAGCTGAATGTGACAATCCTTTTCCATGAATAGATCGTTTAAATCTTTCGACACCACCACAAATTCCGTTATTCCCTATTAAATATTCTTTTTCTCTTCTTTTTGTCGGTAGCGGAAGTCTTTTTGCTTCGATAGAGAAAATTGTTTTTCTTTCTGTATGATTTTTTATGCCAATATCAACACTGGGACTATGTCCGTCTGTCACATCAACCATGTCTTCAGCTTGAAAGTAAAAGGGTTCCGCGATAATTTTACTTTGTAAATAACTACAAAGTTCTTGGCTAATACCTCTTTCGATCTCAACATTAGTGTATTTAGATTTATATTCTGAAACAAAACTGAATAAATTAAATTGGAGATAAGTGATGATTGCAATAAGATGACTATCTTTTTCCGGACCTGTAAATGAGCCAATATTAAATTCACCAGGAAAATTCACTTTTTTAAAATCCCTGCTTTATTAAATCTGCATAGGTATCATCTGCATCTCTGACAGCAATCGACCTTAGCCAGTATCGTAACTGATTGGGCTTTATAAGATATATTACATTTTTTTCGTATATTCTCAAAATTCTGATAATTCGTAAATTTTTATTACTTTCATTTAATATTAATGAATTCAGGTGCTTTTCAAGACTATCTTCGCTGTTAAGAATATTTTCAAAATCTACTTCCGGTTTTTCTCCATAATAGAAAGGAAAGCAAATGAATGATGATGTATAAATTGGTTTATGTGCTGAAAACTTCTTATAAACAGAGTTTAAGATTTGGCAATAAATTTCACTAAATTTTATCAGGTCTTGTTTTGGGGCTATATTCAATATTTTAGCTTTTACACCATTTCTGTGAAAATCAAGCTGATAACATAAAACATCATCAATTAGAATCTTTTCAATTAAAGATACTTTTAATTTATTCTCATCTTCGGGATAAGGCAAAGATAGAATATCTGCCTTTAAAAAAGCTTTTGATCTATCTATCAAATAATAGCTACTACAAAGAGCTATTAAAAAAATATATAATTTTCCCCCTTTTATCCGGGTCTCAATTTTTTTTAACTTTTCCTTTTGCTCCTCCTGACAATGAACACCCAATATACCATGTGTAAAACAAAGGTAATCATCTCGAAATTCTATTGGTATTAAGGAATTATCATCTGATTTCTTAATTAATAAATGTGGTGAATAAAAAATATTCTTGTTTTTTTTTCTTGGTCTAATAAAATACTCTTCTTTCAAATTAACAATTTTTGCATTATTGATGCCCTGATTGTCGAAATATTTAGAAGGTATAAATTTCTTTCCTGTAAGATATTCGGCTTTAGAATACTTCTTTTCATATTTTAATAATTTCTTATTCTCAACTTCTGTTAATTTTTCCTTAGATTTCAAAAAAACTAGTTCTTCTATTTCTTTTCTATTCCCTATTGTAAAACCTTCACCTACAACCCAGTTATTTATTCTTATATTTCCTTCTAAATATTCATCAAAAGTTCTTAATTCCTGGAAGCGTTTAGCTATCAGATTTAAGCGTCCACCACCTAATAGATTAGATTTCCAAATTAATTTATTTTCTATTGCTTCTCTAAAATTTACTTTATGAAAATCATATTTATCAAGTTCAAAGAATAATTTATCATTTGTACTTTTTGTTCTTCTTACCGTTATATGCATTATATCTCTTTGTAATGGCTGAGCATTATGAAGTAGTACTGCAATTGATGAGACATTTGCCTTTTCAAATAGTGTGGAATGCAATGAGGAAAAATCAAAAATGACTTCAAGGTAATTATTTTTAATTAGTTTTTTCCTGAAATTAAAAGAACCCTTATTATAAAGAAAGGGACCTGCAGGTTGAATCATACAAATTAAAGCTTCGGGCTTAGTTAAAGAAATCGATTGTTCAAGAAAAAGAAGTGCAAGCTGATTATCTGGTAATTTAGAACCTCTTTCTTTAACCGCTTCACTTTCGACTTGCTCTGATGCCGGAGTAGTTAATTTTGATATAAAAGGAGGATTGCCAATAACCAAGTCAAATTTACTACTAAAAGATTTAGTTCTCACAATTTCAAAAAAATCTTCTGTTAGCAAATTCTCAACTGTTAAGTCATCAAAACTCAATTCTTTCCAAATTGTTTTAGGAGAAAGTTGATCACAAAGAGCTATATTTAAGCTGAATGCTGCTAATTTCGTTGCTTCAAAATCAGTGCCTTTATCTCCTTCTTTTTTCCCTTTAATATCTATACCATAGATACTTTCTTTTAATATTTTTTTTAATGTGTGAATATCAGGATTTTCCCATTCGTGGGTAAATCTCCATTTTTGTACAAGTCTCTTATAGGCAGCGACAAGAAATACACCTGAGCCGCAAGCTGGATCAAGTACTTTAAATTCATGCCATTCATTCTCTAAGGGAATACATTGATCAATAAGGAAGTCAACTAAAAAAGGTGGAGTATAAATCACTCCTTTTTCAGGTTCAAGAAATTCCTCATAAATATTACTAATTAATTCTACAGGCAAATAATTAAATGAGTACAGTCTCCAGATATTCAATTGTTCTCTATCATTTATACGACCATCAAATACATCGACAAAAAGAGACAGGTCTTTTTCTAATAACAAATTCTTCTCATTTTCTGTTAGTGTGAATATTTTACCATTGAATTTTTCTTCTAAAATACGGAATAATTCTACAATAGCCCCTGGTCTTTTTAATACAGAGATAAAAGAATCCTCGCTTTGAGATAATTCCCCAAAAAAACCATCGGGGAATATTGTATTTCCATTCTCATCTTCTCTTTCTTCAAGATACTTTATCAATATTGATCTTAATAATAATCTTTGGTAAAATTCTCTGGTTTTATTTTCCTCACTTTCTATCATTCTATCCAATATATTTTTCAGATGATAAAGCAATATTCCATAAGAAGACTTTTTATAATCGAATTGAATCTGCTGCTTTTTCATGTCCCAGAATGTACCATTATCTAAATTCTTTGCAGAGTATTCCATTATTTGATAATTGGTATAGTCGGCAATTTTAACTAGTGTTGTTATTTCAAATTTATTTTTCTCGGAATTATAATCGGGCTTTTCATAGGCATTAAAAATTTTGATATCAGTATCTGTGAAGACATATATTAATGGTATCTTTC
>Ga0307990_1003757_pt1 | contig 11433 bp, 8 predicted proteins | sample EllFjometagen129_FD_203168 | JGI IMG/M metagenome (GOLD analysis project Ga0307990, IMG submission 203168) | Marine microbial communities from Ellis Fjord, Antarctic Ocean - #129 | ecosystem: Environmental > Aquatic > Marine > Unclassified | place: Southern Ocean | collected 2014-10-08
ACCACGTGTGTCTGCCGTTTTAATAGCATACCGGTATAGTGGCCCAGTAGTTCGAAATTTCCCAGATGCCCGGAAATAAGCAGAATGCCTTTGTCCGTGCTCGCTTCCAAATCCAGCAGCTTTTGCATTTGTTCGCCATCAACCATTGCCAGCAGTTTTTCACGGTCGATTTTGCCGGCCAGTACCATGGCGGATTCGGCGATCATCTGACTGAAGTGGTTGTAGGTCACCCGGGCGATTCGCCGGCGCTCTTTTGCCGGAAGCTTTGGGAATGCGATTTGCAGGTTTGTCATGGTGATGCGCCGTCGGTCGGTGCCGAGAAGATAAAAAAGAAAGGCGAATCCGCTGCAGGCACCGTAAAAGACGGGGGTCGGGCACCACCGCAGGATCGAAAAAAAGCCTTTGGTCAGGAAATATTCTATTTTTTCACGAAGCGGATTCATGTCAGAGAGTGGATGGGTAGAGTATTTGAATTCTGGAGGTTTAGAATATGAAACGTTGAACGTTCCTTATCTCGCATTATGCATCCCGTATCCCGCATCATATCTCCTTGAGCAGGTCGTTGAGGTAGAGCTGTGTGATGAGGTCGCAGTCAAGGCGGTGGCCCGCCTTGTAGGAGGTGATTTCGCCGACAAAACGGGCATCGGGAATCAGGGCGATGGCGGCGAGCAGATCCAGGACGCCGCGATGCCACACCGCTTCGAGCGATTTGCCTTCGTGTATCAGCCGAGGTTGATTGTGATAGCCGTTTTTCTTGGCAATTAGAATATTTTTATCGGTGTAGCCTAGATTACGAACATCGGCGAATATTTTTCCGATGGTTTGGCAATAGAGCATTTTTGTGTAGGGGGTGTTGGTGCGCGCTTCCGCACCGGTCAGGGTGTTGGTTGGGTTCGCGGGAAACACAATCCGTTGCTGCCCGATGGCGTTCGGGAAGTTGACGGCGGCATCGACGGTCAATTTCGGCACGTTTCCGCGGCAGGGAGCGAGGGTAAGAAATTGTCCGTTTGCTCCGCCGAAGGTGATCGGTTCTTTGACCGTCACATATTTCACTTCGCTTTTGAGCGTGCGGCGACCCGCGCGGTCCAGTGCTTCGAGCAGGTCGAGGCTGCCCCGCTCAAACAGCGGCGGGTCTCCGGCGTCGATTTTGATCATCAGATTATCGATATCGAGTCCCATGCGCAATGCGATGACGTGTTCGACCATACGCACATAGTTATGCGGATTGCCTGCGCGCAGCACAATGTTGCTCACGATCGATCCGGTTGTCCAGACGTTGTCGATGGCCACGCGGATCGGCAGGGAATTGGGCTGGTCGATGCGATCGAGCCACCAGCCTTCGCGTTCGGTAGGCTCGAAGATGATCGTGGTGGTCGATTTGCCCGCGAAAGTACCCGGGCCGGACAACGTGACCGCATTGGCGATGGTTTTGGCCTCTTTGCGCAGGGGGGATGACGGTTGGTTTGTCAGATCGAGGTTGACCGGAATGCGGTTGAATTCGCTATAGGCGGTGTTAACGATCACCTGATCGCCCGCCAGCAGGCGGCCGGGAACTTGTGCATTATCCATTGTATAAAATCCGTAGTTTTGTTGCTCAAAATTTCAGAGCCATAAGATACGGAAGCCCCTTCGGTGTTGCGAGTTCCAAACATTGGAACTTTTCCCGAAAGTTTCCAATGGTTGGAAAGCTAGGGGGCGGAAAATAAACGAAGCAAATCGCTTTTCATTAATTTCTTTAAACTATGCAAGTTTTCGTATGTCTGAAATTTATGCAAAACTATTAAGGAAAGTCGTATGATGCATGAATCGGCTGCAAAGCAGGAAAAGGATAATGTGTCCGGCCAGAAGGCAAAGCTTGGGTGACTGGATTAACGGAGTGGTGGATTGATGGGTTTTAGAAAACAGTATAAATAAGCAATCATCCATCACTCCGCTATTCCGTTGTTCCATTCTGACGCCGAAGGCGTCTGATGGGCTTGTGCTTCAAGTCGCATCATGGCATCGTGACACTCATGGATTTTGACCGATTTAAACCGCTGATTTCGCTGCTGCTTATCTTTATTGCCGCGCCGCTGCTTGCCGTGCTGACATCCCCGTGGATCTATATGGCCATTCAATCCCGTTCGGTCGAGGTGCTTCATTGGGTGCAGGAATCTGAAGTCGCCGGAACCAATCTTTTCTGGGCGGATATTGTGGACTCAATCTTCACCTCTCCGTTTCGGCGGGTTAATGACCGCATTGTTTTGATTTGTGTGCTGGGCCTGCTCGTGCCCGCCTACCGCATGAGCGGGCTGCGAGGATGCACCGATTTTGGGATTCCGAAGCGCCACGACTGGGCGCGTTTGTTTGGTACGGGACTGATTGTTGCCGCCGCCAGCATGCTGGTTGTCTATATGATTGGCCTGTTCGCTGGCGTGTACGGCCCCGCGCAGGTGGATGGTGTTGTCGGAGAATTGCTGAAGATTTTCATCGGCATGCTGTTAATCGGCGTGATTGAGGAAATTCTGTTCCGCGGCTATATCCTGACCGCCCTCCGCAAAAGTCTGGGAGTTGTGCCAGCGATTTTACTGAGCAGTGCACTGTTCGCGGTGGTGCATTTTATTAAGCCGGCCGAACCGGAATGTGTCGACCGTTGGTATTCCGGTTTCCTGCTCTTTAGCAACCTGTTCGCTGAAGCGAGTGACACGTTCTGGCCGGAGGTTTGCACTCTCTTTTGCATGGGAACCGTGCTGGCGACCCTGAGCCACTGGACCCGCTCGGTTTACATCACCATCGGCCTGCACGCCGGTTGGGTCTGGATTATGATGCTCTTCCGCCTCTTTGCAGAAAATCAGGGACGGTTCGTATGGCTCTACGGTCCCGGCAAGTGGATTTCTAAAGGATGGGTCGGCCCGATTATGGCGCTCGCTGTTTGGGCGGTTGTGTTTGTCACTCGAAAAAAATGGATCGCTCTGGGAGCGAAGGAATAAATGGAAAAGGGACGCATTTTAAAATCGGCGGGAACCGTGGGTTCCTTTACCGCGCTCAGCCGCCTGCTTGGGCTGGCGCGTGACGTGTTAATGGCCGGTTTTTTTGGCACATCACTGGTAATGGATGCGTTCGTGGTTGCTTTCACCGTTCCCAATCTCTTCCGCCGTCTGTTCGGGGAGGGGGCACTCTCTTCCGCTTTTGTGCCGGTATTGGTTGAAACCCGTCAGAAAGAGGGCGATCGCGCCGCGTGGGATTTAGTAAACCGTGTGTTCGTTCTGCTGGCCGCGGTGCTCACGCTTATTACGGTTGTGATTGTTTTGGTTGCGATGACTGTTTCGCCCAAAGGCGCCAAAGCCGCTGCCGTGTTTGACCTGCTTCCGATCATGATGCCCTACATGATCTTCATTTGCCTTGCCGCCGTTTCGATGGGTATCCTCAACAGCTTTCATCACTTTGCTGTTTCCGCCTTCGCCCCCTGCGTGCTTAATATTCTTTGGATCGGCACGCTGCTACTGGTTGTTCCAAACCTCGGAAACTCGCCGGAGGAAAAAATCCGCGCGGTGGCCTGGTCTATCCTGCTGGCCGGGTTTCTGCAGTGGGCTGTCCAGTGGCCGGTGTTGCGCCGCTTCGGATGGAAGCCCTTTTCTTCAATGTCTGGAAAAGTAGATGGGTGCAGGCTCAGCTTGTTTCCGAGGGTTGGGAGAAAAGATCCAAAGGTTGGGAAAATTTTGCGTCTGATGGGGCCCGCAGCACTCGGCATGGCGGTGTTGCAGCTCAATGTCATCATCGACCGGTTGCTTGCCCTGTGGGTCGGCGGCGGTGCGGCGTCTGCACTTTTTTTTGGCGAACGGCTTATCTACTTTCCGCTCGGCATTATCGCCACCGCGCTCGGCACCGTCCTGCTTCCGGTCTTTTCGAGTCACACTTGTACTCACGATCGTGAGAAGATGTGTGACACCATTTCGGATGGGTTGCGTCATCTGCTGTTCATCATGATCCCCGCTTCGGTCGGTCTGCTGGTGCTCGCCACGCCGGTCGTGCAGATGATTTTTGAGTGGAAGGAATTCGGCGCGACCTCCACTTGGATGACTGCCATTGCGCTGCAGGCCTACGCCCCCGGCTTGATTGTTTTTAGCCTCGCCAAAATTTTTGTGCCTGCTTTTTACGGAATGCAGGACACCAGGACGCCGGTCAAAATCGGCATGATCGCCGTGGCGCTGAACCTCGTGCTCAATATTACTTTTATTCTGATTTTGCCGCAGGCGGTCAAGCATGCTGGACTCGCCTTTGCCACCGTACTTTCTTCGGTTTTCAACATGAGCTGCCTTGCACTCATTCTACAGAAGCGCATTGGTAAACCCGATTGGAAGAGAGTCGGGGCGACTGCCGCCCGTTCCTTTGGCGCGGCCGCTCTGATGGCCTCTGCCGTTTTGTTTGTGTACGGACTCCTGACTGGCTTGCCCGCTGAAGTCTTGGCGAAGGCGGGAAAAGTTGGGCAGATCGTTTCCGTGTTGGTGAGTGTTGCGGCGGGCGGTGGTGTCTATCTGATCGCCAGTGTCCTTTTCCGCGCGCCTGAGCTGCGCGAATTTACCCGCGCCCTTCGTCGCTGATTTGCAGACGGATGATATCTATTCGTTTTTCCAAGCATTAGAAAGGTGAACCATATCTGATTCCGAAGGGCCCCAGGATCCCGGTTTGTAGGGTGCCGGGGTATGACCTTTCATGTTTTCCAGAATGGCCTCAATCACCGACCATTCAGCCTCCACTTCGTCGGAGCGGGTGAACAGCGTGGGATCTCCGCGCATCGCATCCAGCAGAAGCCGTTCGTAGGCTTCTGGGAGCTCCTTTGCCCATTTTCCCGAGTAGGAAAAGTCCATGTCGACACTTTCAACCACCAATTGCATGCTGGGCCGTTTGGATGAAATCTGCAGGAAAATCCCCTCGTCCGGCTGAATACGGAAAATCAGTGTGTTGGGTTTGACGCCGGTCAAATCGCATACATCCCCTTCGCAGGCCACATGTTGAAAAAGTTGAAGCGGTGGTGGCTTAAACTGAATGACAATTTCTGTGGTTTTCTCCGCCATGCGTTTTCCGGTGCGCAGATAGATGGGAACTCCGGCCCAGCGCCAGTTGTTTAACTCCATACGCAGTGCGGCAAACGTTTCCGTTTTGGTGTCCGGGTCCACTCGGTCTTCTTCACAAAAGGCCTTGGTTCCGTCGCCGGCGGCATATTGCCCGAAACAGCCGGAGGGATGAGAATAGTCTGGATCAGCTGGAGTCAGCGCATTCAGGATTTTCATTTTTTCTGTGCGAATGGCTTGCGATGTGAGGCCGTCCGGAGGTTCCATCGTCACTAGACAGAGTAGTTGAAACAGGTGGTTGGCTACCATGTCGCGCAGGGCACCGGTGCGATCATAGAAAGCGCCGCGTCCACTTTCCATCCCTACCGTTTCCGTTGCGGTGATCTGAATATGATCCACATGGGCACGATTAAACAGGGGTTCGAAAATTGTGTTGGCAAAGCGAAACGACAGAATGTTCTGAACCGTCTCTTTTCCCAGGTAGTGGTCTATTCGGTAAATTTGTGATTCGTCCAGATGGGCGAGTAGAATCCGATTTAGTTCCTGTGCGCTCTGCAGATCCCGCCCAAACGGTTTTTCCACCACTACGCGTGTCCACGGGGAGGCTTTGGCCGGAGTAATCAGTCCGGAGGCTTCCAAATGATCCACCGTTTGCTCCACTAGATCTGAGGCGATTGAAAGATAGAATAGTCGATTGGCGGGCAGAGCATCGTCTTTGTCAAAGCGTTCGTTCAATGTGTTGAATGCGAGTGGGTCGGACAAGTCGCCGCAGTGGTAGTGCAGGCGGGAGCAGAACGCCGTCAGCGAGGTTTCGTCCACCGGAGTCCGGCTGTGCTCGCGCAAAGCTGCATTCATCAACTCGCAGAAACTGCAATCGTTGTAGTCCCGCCGGGCGAAGCCGACAATGGCAAAGTTGTCCGGCAATGCGTTGTCGCGGAAAAGGGTGTAAAGTGCGGGCAGTAACTTGCGTCGTGTCAGATCGCCCGTTGCGCCGAAAATCACAAATGTCACCGGTTCTTCAACTTTCACTTCCAGGGTCGGCATATCCTTACGCTCCTTTTGCTGTTGCGTCTAATTATTGTCCATTCCGCACAGATGATCAAGTCGCATGCATCGGCACTTGCCGCTCTAAGCCTTTCAAGCTACCGTTCATAACTGATTTATGAAAATTTTAACCAAATATCTGCTGAAAAGCCTGCTCCAGCCGCTGTTCTACTGCATGCTCGGTTTTACGCTTATTTTTATTGTCAGCGATCTGTTCGATAACTTTAGCGATTTTTTGAGAGGCGACATCCGTCCTCTTGAAATCCTCTACTACTATAGCCTTATTCTGCCGCCGGTTATTGTGCTCATTCTGCCTGCCTGCCTGTTGCTCTCCATGCTTTACAGCCTTTCACACCTTACCCGGCACAGCGAAATCATTGCTATGCGTGCCGGAGGAGTCAGCATCTACCGCATCATCAAGCCTTTCATTGGAGTCGGCATTACGGCAACGCTCCTCTGTGGCCTGCTTAACGAAACCGTTGTCCCCGATGCCACCTACCGCGCTGAACAGTTTCTCGAATTTCAGAAAAAAAACCGCTTGGAAGGCATTTACTTTGCCGAAAACATCGGCCTCAAACGCGGCCGGCACGTCTGGCATATTCAGAAGTTTGATACCCGCGACCGTTCCATGTACAACGTTGAACTCGTTGAACAGTGTGAAGACAACTCCGGCACCGTAAAATATCAGGCAGAAAAAGCCCTTTGGCTCGATGGTCGCTGGTGGTTCATGGACGTCACCATTCAACACTACGAGCCAAACGGTTACCTCCACGGTGCGTCCGAACTCATCCTGCAGAAAGAAATGCGTGACATTAATGAAACGCCACAAACTTTTCTAGCCGAAATTAAAGACCCCGAGTATCTCTCTTCTAGAGAAATGATGCACTATTTGGCCGCCCAGACCGGTATCTCCTCCGACACTCGTTCCCGGCTCGAAGTGGACCTGCACGCCCGCATGGCCGCGCCGTTCGTTTGCCTGTTGATCACCATTATCGGTGTGCCCGTCGGTGCACACACCGGCCGTCGCGGTGCCTTCGCCGGTATCATGATGGCTCTAATCCTCTTCTTCGGAATCTACATTCTGCAACTCGTTTCACAGTGGCTCGGTAAACAGGAAATTATCCCCGCTTGGCTCGGTGGTTGGTTGCCCATCATCTTCTTCGGCTCCCTGTCGCCCTTCATGATCCATCGCATGCGCTAATTGACTGCGTCAGGGCTCACTTTGTTTTGCAATACCTGAAAATTATCACATGTGCGCAAGTGTGATAATTATTCTGACTAAATTTGCCTTGTTGGTGGGTTTCCGTAGAGTAGGTTCCCTCAACCAAGGAAAATTCTATGACTAATAACGACACCCTGCGCCGTCTACGCTATGCACTGAACCGGAACGATCTGGCCATCGCCGAAATCACATCCAAATCCGGATGCAAAACCACCGAAGCCGAAGTCGCTAACTGGCTGAAGCTCGACGACGAGCCGGGATTTGCTGAGCTAACTGACAAAAATCTTTGCAGCTTTCTCGACGGTTTGATCGTTGAAAAGCGAGGGCCGCATCCCTCCGGTAATGTGCCGGAGCCGATGGAATACCTTTCCAATAACGAAATTTTGAAAAAGCTGCGGATCGCCTATAACTTAAAATCCGACGACATGCTCGCCGTATTTAAAAAAGCGGAATTCGACGTTTCGAATGCCGAACTCGGCTCCTTTTTCCGCCGCGCCGACCATCCCAAATTTGCAAAATGTCCCGAACAGGTTCTCCGCAAATTTATTAAAGGCCTCAGCATTTAGTTTTTCCAGACATTGGAAAAGTTCATCGTCTAATTCGGATGTGGGATATCAATACTCAGTGCCGCTTTCTTGATGGCTTTCGCTTCGGATGACGTCACTTCGCTGCGGGGCTGAGCGGATTCCAGAGAATCGTTGAACAAGTTCCGAAAGAAGACGCAGGACGCAAGGAAGGCACCCCTGGATGAAGGATGAGAACCGTCATCCTTGTAAAGTGCGCTCCCGAGTGCCTTGTCTTTCTTTCGGGTAATGGACCAGGCTTCGCCCACGGGGGCGGTGGTTAATCCGTTCCTTTTTGCTGCATTCCGATAACCTCTCAAGAGCTTCTGTTGCATCGTGTCATAGTCAGGGAAAATGTCCCTGTTTTGGTTGTCTCCATCCCGGCGTCCCCATGTGATATACAGCATGGGTTCTGCTTCGGCGTCGCGGATTATTTCAGTAAAGGTGTCGACGGTATCGTGAAAAAAGAACCTTGCATATTGTTTCTGTAATGCCGGGAGCTTGCTTTGGTTCTGAAGCACGACGACATCCCCGTTTCCCGTTTTGATCTGGTCGAGTGTCTGCGGGTCATTCAGGTGATATCTGTGAATTGCGAAATTTGTATATTCCGAGTGATCACAGGATCAGCGCATATTTTCGCTAAGACACCCAGCTGAAGTTGAAAAAACTAAACCAGAAAATTCCACCCATTGGAAAAATCTATGAGTGCCTAGGTAATAGGCTTGAAAAAACAAGGCATAAGACTGATGTCTTATGCTTTGTGTATGACCCATCGGTGTGCTTCTTGCCTTATATGAGTCCACACCGTTCTGAACAAAGCGTCCTGTAGCGTGCTGATTGTTCTCTTGTTAAAATCGGTTCCCATTCTCTGATCGAAAAGAGCTCGGCGGTTCGGCCGGGCCGGCCGGTGTTTGTGTGGCGGTGAAGGATTGATCTATTGAGAAAAGTCGTCCTGCCAGAACCAGATTAGTTCTTTGTCCTTGATCATTTCTTTTTGTGTGCCGGTCAGTGCATCGTTCGCAGTGGTTGTGCGGCTGACGCATGCGCTGCACAGGAGCAACAGGGTGATCAGGATGATGCTGTTTTTAATCATTTTTTTCAGCTTTCGTTGAATTACCGGTAGAGTGACACACTACCGCAACAAAGCGGTATTAATCGTTCCAAACCTTGGAATTATAGATTCGGCGGACTTCGAAGTTGCGGATCTGTGAGACATCTCGCCATCCAGAACAAATAATCAATCATAAACAACCGGTAACTCTGCCTGGCGGGCGGCTTATCCTTTGACCCACTCTTTGATGTGTTCGGACAGGGGATTGACGGCGGTGACGGTGATTTTGGTGTCGGTTCCGCTGGCGGTCGGCACCATGATTCTATCACCAGCTTTGGCCCCGCTGAGCGCTTTGGCCATTCCAGCGGCGCTGGAGATGATGTGCAGTTCTTCGTCCTGATCCCATTCCCCGAGAATGATGTAGGTCTCGCGGCTGCCGTCGGCATAGTCGAGCTCAACACCGGTGGCAATGCCAACGACGTCAAACGGGAAACCTTTAAAGTCGGTTGGCCTGACGGTATCGAGTGCGGTCTGCAGTTCTTCGGCCTGCAACCCGAGCAGGCGCTGGCGCTCTTTGGCATATTTGAACTCGGCATTCTCGCGCAGGTCTCCGTGGCTGCGGGCCAGTTCAATCTCTTTGGAGTTCTCCGGAATCTGTTTGCGGACGATATCCTCGAACTGATCTTTGCGGGCCTGATAGCTGCGTTTAGAGGTGATGTGCCGCTTTTTCTCTTTGACCGATCCGTTGGAGGCTCGTTTGAGAATCACTTCGTGCAGATCGGGTGAAATTTTGATGATTTTGGCCTGTAGGCTCTGTCTGTCGAGTTTGCTCCAGGCGGGCGATTCGCTGATGCGGCGCATGAAGTCGCGCTTTTGCGAGTCGGTCATGGCCGTCAAAATGGTTTTGAGCAAATGGACGTTTTCAATCTGATCACGAAGCTGATTCTGGGCGCGCAGGGCACCGCCGCAGTGATCCTGTTCGATCAGTTCGATGGTTTGTAGGGCGAGATCGGCGGTGTTGCTCATGCCCCAGGCAGCGGCGCGTTCACTGTTATGCAGAATCCACAGCAGCAGTGCCGGGCTACAGGCGCGGCGGCGAACGGTGTTTAGAACCTGTTCGCGGAGAGGTTCTTCGGCCCCGTTGCGGATGAGCGCCTCGACGGTCTCGTTGAGAGCGGTGGTGCCGAATTCCGGCAGGCGGTTCAACAGAAAGCTTTTTGCGGTTTCCGTCCCGGTGAAGAGTCGCTGAATAAATGCCTGCATAAAGCGGGCAGGGAGCTCTTCGAGCAGGGAGGACAGGTCGTTGCGTTCGGCAAGTTGGTCCAGCTTGGCGGCACAATCGACGCCCGCAGGTTCGACGCCAAGCTGTTCGGCGTAGACCAGCGCCTGTGCAATCCAGCAGGGCTGGTTAAGCGTGCCGCCTTTGACGGCGAAGGCGAGGCGATTGGCAATGGCGTCGCGCATATATTCTTCTAGGGGATCAATTTTTTGCGCCTGAATTTCCTCAAAATTTTTGAACAGCGCGGGTACATCGCTCTCGGTTTTGAGTATGGTGAACCATTCTTCGTCGTAGGTTTTGGCTTTGCGGCGGACGTGGATCGGGACCGTGCGCTTAGTAGGGATTTCGATGAGCGGATCGTTTTTGAGGTCTTTACGTGCGGCAGACCAGAATTTTTTCCAGCCCGCAGCGTCGAAAATGTCGGGCACAAAGTGATCTTCCAGCTGGTTAATGGAGAGCTTGTTATAGCTGCGCAGGGTGATGCGGATGATTTCGCCCGGCTCCTTTTTGAGCATTTCAGCGAATTTTTCAGGGTCGTTATAGCGGATAGCCAGTACGTGGTCGTTGGTCAGCACTTCGAGTGCGTCGGCGGCGTAAGAGAAGGCAACTTCGTGGTCGCCTTTCTTTTCAAACTCGATTTCAACCTTTTGATAGAATGCATCCACACGAGTAATGATTCCAAAGCCCCATGTTTTGTTATAGCAGAGCATTCCTTTTTTCATGGTGCGCAGATGGCGCAGTCGCAAAAAAGCCTCTTCAACTGAAGAGGCTTTCTCAAAGGCGGGGGGGATGAACTTCTGCTCTTTACGGCTGGTGCTGAGAATGTGCAGTAGTTCTTTCTGCGCAATGGCAGGGGAGGTTCCCTGCTTGAGGGCGATCCATTCATAGGCCGCCATGGCACCATCAATCTGTTTTTTATCGGTCAGGTTGTCTTTGAGTAGTTCAGCCCACTCGAGAGCGCGGACTTCTTTGCCGTCGGCGGCGAGGGCGTCGAACTGTTCAATCAGTTCGTCGAGCGGTACGGTTTCAGCTTCGAGGTGAGCGAGTAATTGTTCTTCGGTTAAAGCCATTGTGTTCTCCTTCGTAAAATGGGCGCAAACCATACGGCGTTCCATTCGATCGGGCAAATCCAAAGCAGAGGAGATTTTCAACATTTCATATTCTCAGACTGTGAGAATTTACGTATAGTCTGCGGCTCTTATGAAAAATGAAATTGAAATTGA
>Ga0307990_1003758_pt1 | contig 11431 bp, 9 predicted proteins | sample EllFjometagen129_FD_203168 | JGI IMG/M metagenome (GOLD analysis project Ga0307990, IMG submission 203168) | Marine microbial communities from Ellis Fjord, Antarctic Ocean - #129 | ecosystem: Environmental > Aquatic > Marine > Unclassified | place: Southern Ocean | collected 2014-10-08
GCAAACACAAAACAAAATCAGGAGACGAGAAAAATGAGAAAACTGACATTCGCCGCGGCGATGGGAACCCTCGCCCTCGCCCTCGCCACTTCGGCTAGCGCCGCCACCATTTCATGGGGGGCGAGCGAATGGAGAGGAACGTCAAAGCCGAAGTGCTCTGTCCGCTGCTTCTATCTCTCAATCGTCCACCCCCATCGTCGCCGTTATCGTCAACCGAATGAACAGGAAAATGGGGGAGAAAGGCTAACTAAAAGGAGAACCGTATGACAATGCGAGTATATGCAGGCGTATCGCTGATAGTGGCATCTGTTGCCGTATCGGTGAATTGTTGGGGTGAAAGTCAACCCGAAGCCAATCGTGAGAGACCAAACATCATCGTTATCATGGCGGATGATATGGGGTTCTCCGATCTGGGCTGCTACGGAGGCGAGGTCAAAACTCCGACGATCGACCGACTGGCAAAGGAGGGCGTCCGTTTCTCGCAGTTCTACAATTGCCACGTGTGTGGTCCCAGCCGAGCCTCGTTGATGACCGGCTGCTATCCCTGGAAGGTTGGACAGAGACCCGGGAATAGCATCTTCGCCAATCTTACCAAGAACTGTGCGACGATTCCCGAATTGATGAAGGCCGCCGGCTATAGCACCTGTGCGGTTGGTCGGCTGGACATGGTGACCGGTGGTGATTGGCATGATCCGGTGGATCTCGGCCGCGGCCTTGACCGCTTCCTCGGATCGGCCAGCGGCGGTCCCGGCAATTTTTTCAAGGAAGCAAAGGGAACGCCATGGTTCAAAGATGGAAAGCGGTGGGCGCGACCTGAAGGAGCCTATTCCACGGACTTGATTTCGGGCTTTGTCGTCGATTACATTGAGAGCACGGCCGGAAAAAGCAAACCGTTCTTCATTTACCTCTCGCACTACGCGACGCACTGGCCACTGCAGGCCAAGGAGGAGGATATTGCCCCGTATCTGGAACTGTATAGAGGACAGACTCGCAAAGCACTGATGGAGGCGCGGCTGGATCGCCAGATCAAAGCAGGCCTGATTCCTAAAGGGACAACACTGCATGACTCGATGGTAAACGCGAAGCCGGCGGCCGGTGGGTACCTGGCCCTCGAGCGCATGGCCATTCAGGGTGCGATGGTTGAAAGTATCGACCGCACTCTGGCCGATACCATGGCCGCGCTCAAGAAAGCAGGCAAACTCGACAACACGCTGATTCTGGTGCTATCGGACAACGGGGCGAGTGCCCAGATGTGCTATGATCGGGGCAAAGTGCCGAAAGGTATTCGCCCCGGCAGCATGAACACCTTTCTCAATCATGGACCCGCTTTAGCCGCACTGGGTAACACGCCGTTCAGGTACTACAAGGGCTCCGACTATGAGGGAGGCATTGCAGCACCGTTGATTGCCTGGTGGCCGCGCGGCCTCAAGGACAAGGGCCGTATTTCGCATCGGCTTTCCCACATCTCCGACATCATGCCCACCTGCCTGGAACTGGCTGGAGTCTCCTACCCTTCGCAATTTCAGGGACGAACGATCATCCCGCTGGCAGGAAAGAGCTTTGTTTCCGTCATTCGCGATGCGAAGGGTGATCAGAGTGCGCACGATATCCTCGCGTTTTCCAAGGCCGTGCGCGACGGTGACTGGAAGCTGGTCATGCAAAAAAAAGGGAGGTCGGAGCTTTACGACCTCAGCAAGGACCGGAATACAAAGAACAATGTGGCAGCCAAGTTTCCGGAACGGGTCAAGAAGATGAACAAACTGCATGCTGAGATGTTCCGGTACTGAATGATTCAGTCGCTAGATAAAGAGGTAAAAAGGCTAGGAATTCCCTGGCAGTCTGTCATTAAAGTTTGGTTAGCAGAACGCCTTGACTTTAGACAACATGCATAATGTTTGGATCTTCGTTGATTTTTATGGTAAACAATTTTTTTGAGGTAGAAAAATAGAGGGGTAGAAAAGAATGAATAGAATTATTGGATTTGTAATTATCGTTAGTGCGTTGCTTGCCCACGGCGCTTTCGCGCAAGAAAAGAAAAAGGTGCTATTCTCCAACGGGCGGTTCACTTTTTACGGAGACCGCATGGAATCATTTGATATCTACAAAGAGGTTTACCGAGCCGGTCAAGGACTGACGATCACCAGAGACCGCCAACCAAAATTCAAGCGAGGGGATTTCCGACTGGACAAACTCTATCTGCAAACGCCGTATCCGATCCTGGATGCCGTGTTTGCCCTGGCCATCGATGAAGCATTCAGGGTGGTTGCCCCTAAGGGCACGAAGAGCGCCCAAATGGGACCGGGCAAGCCTGGTAGCAGGTATTATCAACCTTACTACTACCACGTTGATGGCATTCGTTTTGACCCGTGCGTACCAAGAAGCTTTGGCGATTCGTTCTACGCTGTATTGAACAACTTTACGTATCGCAACAGTTCTCTGAGGATCATTCTCAGAGGTAAGGGATGCACACTTGATAGTGTGTTACTGGACGGCAAACTGGTTACAGTCATACCCACCGACCTGAAAGGGCAGCACAACGTAGAGGTGTTCATGAAGGACTATGTTAAAACAGCTTTCCCTGGCTTGATAAATGCAAGCTGACCCGTGACACGATGTATCTCGACCCAGCGAAACTGAAATTCATCGGGTTCGGGCGTGGGCAGGCTTTCTATAATTACTTCACGCCCAATTACAGCTTCCAAATCCGCAATATCCGCTTTCTCGATGCGCTGCCACCACGGATCGTGTTCGTTCCGGCGGCCCCGTTGTCGCGGCTAACCGAGATTGCGCGCACGAGCAAGAAACTAAATGTGCTGCTGCTCGGCGACTCCATTACCGATTTTGCGGGCGCGTCCAATTATGCTGCCTATAGCGGAAATCAACTGAAGAAGAAGTGGGGGATTGAGGTCAACGTTGTGAATGCCGGTATTGCCGGGCATAGTGCACGATCCGGTCATATCGTGCTGCCGCGAGCACTGCGTAGCATGCCTAACCCGGATATGGTCTGCATTTTTTATGGCGCCAACGACTGCAAATCCTGCGTTCCTGCAACTGGTTATGATGCTGATGCGTTTGGGGCTCACTTGGAAGCGTTGATTGACAAGGTGCGTTACGCCACTGAGGGCAAGGCCGACATTGTGCTGCTGTCCGGTGTCTCACGTGTCGCGGGCGGCAACAAGGTGTCAAACGGTGTTGTTGAGCAGATCGCCAAGATTGTTCCGGAGGTGTGCAAGAAGAAGCAGGCCACATTCTGCGATTCGTTGAGCTCCTTTCTGCCGCTGCCCGCCGGAGAGAAGCGGCGTTACTATCGCGATACCATCCACCTGACGGCCCAAGGCCATCTCTTTCTTGGCAACCTGCTCTACGAGATACTCGACGCACACCTGCAGAAGGCCAGGCTATAATTTGTTCGTTTTTCGAGGGAATCGATAAAATCGAGAGATTCGACTGAACCGAATCAAAAAAAGGACACGGTTTTGCCCCTCTCGATTAACTCGAATCCATCGATTCTGTCGTATAAACATGTAATGATTGTCGCATTAGCGCTCTATACAAATCTTATGTATGGTATATAATGATCAGTGAAGAGCCATAAAGAAGCTAAAACATGAAATTCATATTAAGAATGATTAGATAATTATGAGCAAGATATTTACAAAATACATACTTCTGTTACTAATACTGCTGCCGTGTTCATTGCGAGCTGCAATGGTTGGTAATGTTACCGGATACCATCAAAGCAAAAATACGATCACTGTATCGTGTGATAAAGCAAAGGTGCAGATCCAAGTTTGGAATGATGATATTATTCGCGTCTGGTTATCCGAAGATAGGAAGTTTGATTATTACAACTCTTACAATCAATATATGATCCAGCCGGGGCTTGATAGTTTGTCAGCTCCTGAATCTTTGAGTGTTACTGATGTTGGCTATATAAAGATCCAGACATCAAAAGTTACAGTTCGAGTTAACAAAACACCATTCAGGCTCTCTTTCTATAAACGAGACAATAAAACCCTGATCACACAAACCCCGGAAACCAAAACTCTTGATACCAGCTTTAAGGCATATTTCGACAGGGATGCAACGGGAACGGTCGAGCATTTTTACGGACTGCCCCAGGGGCCCGGTAAGAATATTGATCAACGAGATGCTACTATCACGATGGATGAAGGGAATGGGTGGGGATGGACAATTCCCTTCTTTATGAGTTCGACAGGATATGGAATATTCTTTCATAACGAGTTTGGCAGTCAAAACAAGTTTACGATGGGTGATCCTATCGTGATTGAGAATATCGGTTCCAAAGGACAGCTTGATCTGTTCTTTATTTATGGCCCTGACTTAAAAGATGTTTTGGACAATTACAGCCATATCACAGGCAAACCGCCTATGTATCCAAAGAAAATGCTGGGGTTCCAGTATATATGTGACAGAGTCCAAAGAAAAGATGAAGGAGATTTTGATGATCTGAAAAACAGAGGCTATCCAGTTGATTCGTGCATTACTTTTATCGATGAACTGATCCTCGATGACAGCGCTATGGTTAAAAAAGTTTCAAAAAAACTGCACACGCTTAACGGTGCAAGTGTAGGGTATTTTGATGTTCACCCTGAAGCAGGTAATGGCCCGGGTAATTTCTCTGATCTAAAGCCGGAAGATCACTCTTATCCGCATGATGATTGGAACAAGTACAAGTCGCTGCTTAAGAGCAGGATGCTTGCTTATGGAGTTGACTGGTTTTGGATAGATGAAACAGACAGTTACGACGAAACCTTTCAGTTCCATCATCTACGGGCGACATTTGAAGCTATGGAAGAGTATGATGATCGCAGGGGTGGCATGTGCTCTCGTGGCGGGTATGCAGGATGCCAGAGATTCGCTTATCCCTGGATGGGCGATGTGGGCTGGGGTAAGGACAAGATAGTTGCCAATCTCAAGAACGCACTTGCAGGCGTCGCTCATTCGACCCATGACCTTGCCAGCTATAAACATATTAAACCCGAAGATACAGGAAGAATGCAACGTGGCATAAAGATAAATCTATTAAACCCCATAACACAGCTCAACAACTGGAAGGGCCATCATATGCCCTGGGATTTCGATGAAGAAACCCAAGGTGTGTATAAGAGTTATCTTAAACTTCACTACAGACTGCTGCCATACTGGTACACGATGGTTTGGCAAGCCAATCAAAAGGGACTGCCGGACAGAAGACCCCTGATCCTTTATTATCAGGATGACGCCAATGTTTATAACTCAGATGAGTTCATGTCCGGCGAGTGGTTTCTTTTTGCGCCTGTGTATGATTCCGATACCAGGGATGTATATCTGCCCGATGGAAAATGGATCTACTATTTTGATAACAAAGAATACGAAGGCCCAATAACTTTAAAGGAATTTACAGCACTGGGCCAAAAAGCTCATCTCTTTGTCAAGGCCGGGGCGATCATTCCTATGGGGCCTGAAATGATGTATGTTGACCAGAAACCTCTAAACCCGCTTACATTAAAAATATATCCGCATGAATCTTCGACTTATACCCTGTACGAAGATGATGGCAAGACAAGAAATTATAAGAAGGGTGAATTCTGCACAACTAAATATAACTGTACTCAAGTCAACGGTGATGTCATTATAAAGATAAACGAGCGAACTGGAAAATATAAGCCAGTACGCAAGCAATACCTGCTTGAGGTTTTACAGCAAGTCAAGCCGACTGATGTTACATTGAATAAATCCAGATTAAAGGAAAGCAAGAGTCTGAAAGCTTTTGATAAAAGTGCTTCCGGGTATTTCTATGGCAGTGACAAATTTCTTCATATCAAATTCAAAGATACCGGCCGAGCAATCGCTATAAATATTAACATAGATCCGGCGGTTCAGCGTTCAGAGGTTCAAGGTTCAGCGTTCAGCGTTCAGAGGTTGAAAAGTCCTTAGTGCTTACCTTAATTGAAAATACAGAGACAATATTGAAATATGATTGAAGTACTTAAAAAAAATTGGAGTCGTGCATATGAAACAATCAATAAAAAAATCAACAAACTCGGGCGGCAGCAATCGGCTAGTGCCCTCTGACAGGATGACTTTGAATAATAATCGTAGCCTACAACCTTCTTTGAGGGCGAGCCGCTATGGAACATACAAAAGAAATTGCGTAGCGTTTTTTGCATTGATGGCATTGATCGCGACTTCGGAAGCACGGCCCCCCAACATTCTTTTCGCGATTGCGGACGACTGGGGCGCGCACGCCGGTGTTTATGGAGACCCAGTGGTGAAGACGCCGGTGTTCGACCGGATTGCGCAAGAGGGTATCCTGTTCAACCATGCCTACATTTCCTCGCCTTCCTGCGCGCCCTCGCGCGCAGCGATCCTGACGGGGCAGTGGCATTGGCGGTTGGATGAGGCCGCCAACCTCTACGGCCCGATCCCGGCATCAAATCCGGTCTATCCCGATTTATTGGAGGCCGCAGGCTACTTTGTCGGATACACCCGCAAGGGCTGGGGACCGGGCAAACTAGGCGACCGCCCCCGAAACCCGGCCGGAAACCAGTTTAAGAACTTTGCCCAATTCCTTGCACAACGGCCGAAAGACAAACCATTCTGCTTCTGGTTCGGCTCACACAACCCGCACCGCGGCTATGCCAAGGATTCCGGCGCGAAAAGCGGAATTCCGCTCGACAAAATAGAACTGCCACCCGATTTCCCGGATTCGCCGGAAGTGCGTGGCGACATTGCCGACTATTATTTGATGGTGCAGCGCTTCGACCGCGAAACCGGCGAGCATATCGAACAGATCCGAGCCATTGGTGAGCTAAGCAACACAATCGTAGTGATGACCAGCGACCATGGCATGCCTTTCCCGCGCGGCAAGAGCAACATCTACGACCAGGGCACCCGCGTTCCGCTGGCGATTTGCTGGCCGGGCCATTATGCAGGCGGGCATCGCATCGAGGACTTCGTAAGTTCCACCGATTATGCGCCCACATTTTTGGAATTGGCTGGACTTCCGGTGCCCGAAATCATGACGGGGCGCAGCCTCGTTCAGTTGCTGACCGCCGGCAAAAGCGGGTGGATCGATCCGACACGCAAACATGTTCTGTTCGGGAAGGAGCGGCACGCTCCATGTCAGGCAGGTTCCGATTCCGGCGGCTATCCGTGTCGCGCCATCCGCACCGAACACTTCCTGCTGATCCACAACTTTACCCCCGATCGCTGGCCAGCCGGCACGGAAGACTACAAAAATGCCTTCATCAAGGGTGCATGGTTCGCCGATTGCGACAACGGGCCAACAAAAACATACATGGTCAAGAACCGCGATAAAGATGCCCAGCACCGGCGGTTGTTCGATCTCGCCTTTGCTAAACGACCGGAATTTGAGCTTTATAATCTGCGCAAGGATCCCAACGAACAGCGCAATCAGGTGGCGAACCCCGAATATGCCAAGGTGCTTGCCACGTTGAAGCGCCAGCTTGAAAATGAGCTGCGCGCGACCGACGACCCGCGGGTGGTTGGCGGCGGCGAAAAATTTGACACATATCCCTACACGGGTGGCACTCCGAAATCTCCGGATTTCAAACGCCGTGCCCGTAAAAAAAAGGTAAGGAAGTAAATCAAAAAAACCGTTCTACCTTTTTTTTGGCGTAGATTAAGAGAGATTAAGATAAAGATTAGGAGCGAGATCCATACCCCCTCGTCTTTACCTGACTCTTTAAGAAATCTTATCTTTTGTTAATCCAATCAAACACGACAACATTAGGTGGCTGACTGCTTTTTAGATCTGCAGGAATATCAAAAATGGGGAGATCGGGTAAATCTCCGCAACATAATGTAAATGTGGTTATGCCCTCGAAATTCATACGATTGACAGTTATAATGAGTGTTGTTATAATATTACCCATGATAAAGGCTTTCAAGGATAGAGGAACGGAAGACACTTTTAATGGAACAGTATCTAAAGTTGCCAGAAAATGTTGCCCTCAATCCATTTGGCCTGTAGCTCAAAGGAAACTGGACCAGATTAACCGTGTTCAAGAAGTTTTCGAACTTCAAATACCTCCTGGTAACCGACTTGAACAATTAAAAGGCGACCGAGAAAATCAATTCAGCATCCGAATAAACCAACAATATCGTGTTTGTTTTATTTGGAAGGAAGGCCAAGCTTATGAAGTTGAAATCACAGACTATCACTAATAATATTTCCAGGAAACTCCCAAACAACCGTCCCCCTTGTCACCCTGGAGAAATGCTTTTGGAGGAATTTGTCAAACCTCTCAATATAACCCAAACAGAACTTGCTCAAAAATTAGGAGTATCTTATCCTCGCCTAAACGAAATTATCAAATGTCGTAGGTCAGTAACGCCAGACACTGCGTTAAGACTCTCTCAAGTTCTGGGGATGTCGGCCGACTTCTGGCTCGGGTTACAACAAGACTGGAATCTTTGGCATGCAATAAACAGTTCAAAATCTGTCGAAATCAAACAATTAAAACCAATCTTAATGAAAACATAAAATTTGGCATATACAAAGTTTCTTACCATAAGCGGCGCTTTGCGCCCCTCCTGGACGCTGAGCATAACGTTAGAGAGGAGTCTATTATGCCAATAAATGGGCGAGACCAGAGGTCAGACCTGAATGACACTCGGCCCGGAAGACGAGGAAAAAGTCTGGTTGTGCCTGAACCGTCGTGCAGAATCCCGCGATCAATAGCGCTGTCAAAAATCTGTTCATCAGTTACCTCTTTTCGTGGGAATCAAGCTTGATGATCTCTAATTCTCTACATATCTCAGAATGGTCTCATCGCTAAACACACTGTGGTCAGCGACCGTCGTTGCATGGTCTTTTCCCTCAAGTTTCAGTTCCTCGAGAATCATCCATACTTTCCAGTACATGCGCGGAACATGAAACGGGCCTTTCCAGAGATTTCCCTTAGCCGTTGAGGAGATGCTCCCATCGCGATGCAGCCAGCCGTACCACTCGCCGCATTCGGGATCAGGGAAATGCGCGAACGTCCAGGCATGTATCTTCTCGAACCAGTCGGCGTATTTTTTGTCGCCGGTCAACTGATATGCCAGCAGGGTGGCGATGATCGCCTCGTTCTGCGGCCACCAGAATTTCATGTCATGATAGTATTCCTGCACCGGCCCACCCTTGATGTCTCGAAAATAGAGGATGCCGCCGAATTCCTCGTCCCACCCCCTGGCCCACATCCAGTCGAGCATGGTTGTGCCTAGCCGGATCAACTCCGGATCGTTGCCGCGATGCTTGGCTTCGTTCAGCACGAACCAGGCGCCTTCGATGGCGTGACCGGGGTTCAGGGTACGGCCATCGAAATGATCGATCAACTCGCCGTTCGGGCCGCAGATCTCCAGAACCGCGCGGTGTTCAGCGTTGAGGAAGTAGCGCTGAATCTCCTCCAGATGGCGGTCGATCTGCACGGTGTACGACTCGTCGTGCAGTGCCTCGCGCAGGATCTGGCAGACGTTCAGCATGAGCATCGGCCAGGCGAACCCACGCGTTGGTCGCGTCACAGAGTTGACTTTCGGCGACAGGCCGTTGACGACCTGCTGGTTGACCGACTTAAAAATTCTGGCGGCGTCTTCTGCGGCGCGCGCGTCACCCGTTGCCTGGGCATAGGCGGCGTACGCGATTATGGCAAATACCTCGCTGAAGCGGTGGCGGCGTTTGCGCAGCGGTTTACCCTCGCGCGTCACTTGAAAAAACATGACGCCGTCAGAGTCGAAACAATGGTCTCGCAGGAACCGAACCCCCAGCTCGGCGGCCTCAAGCCAATTCTCCCGGGGCTCGACATGATGATACAGCGTGGAGAGCAGCCAGGCAAACCGACCCTGCATCCAGACCGACTTGTCGGTGTCCAGTATCCGCCCGTCACGATCCAGTGAGGTGATATATCCGCCGAATTCCCGGTCCGGGGCGTGATTCAGCCAGAACGGCATAATGTCGTTCAGGAGACCGTTCTTGTAGGTGTGGATGAGTGAATCAATGTTCATAATTAGTTTCCGCTTTTCCATGGTTACGCAAAGTGTCGGGTGCCGAGATGGTTTATCGCCCCAATATCGCTCCTTGTTTCTTCAATATCGTCTGCAGTTCCTTGATGTTAATCTTTCTGGGTGTGACACCGTTCTTATCTGCCAGATACGCGGCCACGCCGGCCGCCTGACCCATCTTGATGTACTCGGGCTCCATGCGCAGAGTGCAGTAACCCAAGTGCGTGGACGACACACAAAGGCTAACCAGGAGGGATTCCACGTTCTGCGGCACGAGGATCCGATAGGGAATTTGATAGCCTTTCTTTACGCTGATCTGGAAGTTGCCTTCCGGTCTTTTCAAGTGCAGGTTGGTGTGGTTGTAATCAATCACGTGATGACTGTCGATAGGATATCCACCACACCCAATACTGTCGCTCTTCTTTGTATCCGTTTTTGCATCCTGCTCTTTGAACACATACTCACCCATGATCCTTCGCGCTTCACGAACATACAGCATGAATGGCAGATGATCGGTATCCGTAAACTCGTCTTTGGCCAGCCCCCAACGTCTTGCGTCTTTGCGTAAGTCTTCAGGTACTGAAGAATCATTTTGTAGAAAGAAGAACCAACTCAATGTTCGACGCTTGTACTCCTGATAGATCTCTTCGCGACGCGAGTAGCTTCCTTCCGGGTAATCGTGGTGGAAGCTTGCCCAATCCGAACTCGCGCACGGTGATTTCCTTCAGAACCTTTCCATCTTTCCTGAGATCAACCAACCGGGTCGAAACCAATACATTAATTCGGCCGCTCTCTCTGACCATCTCCCACCAGATGTCTTCGGCCACGTGGGGTTCGAAAAAGAACTTCATCTTCTGCTTCATCCATGGCCTCTCGCTCGGATCATAGTGGGCCGCCACCCGTTGAAAAAACTCCTTCGCAATGCCGCCGGTCGTGTTCCGATCGCCGAGGTCGGTTCGTGTCAATCCGCCGGCCATCATGCCTCCGATATGCCGATATGGTTCGGCTACAATCACCGTGCAGCCCAGCCGCGCGGCCTGGACCGCGGCGGCCAGCCCACTGGGCGATCCGCCAAGAATAACGACATCCGTCTCGATAAAGTCTGGTTGTGCCTGAGCCGTCGTGCAGAATCCCGTGATCAATAGCGCTGTCAAAAATCTGTTGATCAGTTTAAATATAGTTGTTGCATCTTTCATTATGTTTCTCCTAGCTATGTGAAGTTAGAGTTGGCTCTGTATAAATAGCTTCATACTCGATTCCTACCCTGAAAGGGGTGAAACTTAAGCGTTTTTCCCCCGTACTCGTACACGTACTCGTACACTCAAATCTCTTTTCCCGCTATCCCCACGCTAGGTTTTGGAGATTGCCTCTACGCCTTACGGCTCCGTTGCCGCCCGCTTCGGGGCAGCCCTACTGCACTACG
>Ga0307990_1003760_pt1 | contig 11429 bp, 13 predicted proteins | sample EllFjometagen129_FD_203168 | JGI IMG/M metagenome (GOLD analysis project Ga0307990, IMG submission 203168) | Marine microbial communities from Ellis Fjord, Antarctic Ocean - #129 | ecosystem: Environmental > Aquatic > Marine > Unclassified | place: Southern Ocean | collected 2014-10-08
AATGTAGCGGCGGAATACGTAGATCGTATATCGAAGGGCGACATTCCCGAGAAGATCACCGACGAGTACAAGGGCGACTTCAACGAGGTGAAGAACAACCTGAACGTCTGTATAGATGCCCTGAACGGTCTGACATCTGAAATGGGTATGCTGGCCGGGGCTGGAGCGGAAGGCAAGCTCGACACGAGAGGCGATGTGTCCAAGTTCGGCGGCGACTTTGCCGTAATGGTCAAGGGAGTCAACGATCTGCTCGACGCCGTGATCGGTCCGTTGAACGTAGCCGCCGAGTATGTTGACAGGATCTCCAAGGGCGACATTCCCGAGAACATCACCGACGAATACAAGGGTGACTTCAACGAGGTCAAGAACAACCTGAACGTCTGTATAGATGCCCTGAACGGTCTCGTCAGTGAGGCAGGCATGCTGGCGAATGCCGGTATTGAAGGCAAGCTCGACACCAGAGGCGATGTATCCAAATTCGGCGGAGATTTTGCCGGGATCGTCAAGGGAGTGAACGACCTGCTCGACGCGGTAATCGGTCCGTTGAATGTAGCGGCGGAATACGTTGACCGTATATCGAAGGGCGACATTCCCGAGAACATTACCGATGAGTACAAGGGTGACTTCAACGAGGTGAAGAACAACCTGAACGTCTGTATAGATGCCCTGAACGGTCTTGTTGCCGAGACTGGCATGCTGGCCAAGGCCGGCGTTGAAGGGCAGCTCGACACCAGGGGCGATGCCGATAATTTCGGCGGAGACTTCGGCAAGATCGTCCAGGGTGTGAACGACACGTTAGATGCCGTGGTCGTTCCTGTAAATGAGGCGATGGATGTGATTCAAGCTATGGCGGATCGGGATCTTACCAAAAAGGTTGTTGGAAACTACAGGGGTCAACTGAACGACTTCAAGGAAAATCTCAACAGCGCTATAGATAACCTTAAAGATGCGCTCACCCAGGCCACCGCGGCATCCGACCAGGTCGGTTCCGCCTCCGGTCAGATCGCGTCATCGAGCCAGCAACTGGCCGAAGGTTCCGCCGAGCAGGCGTCGTCGCTGGAGGAGACCTCATCAGCCCTTGAAGAGATGTCCTCCATGGTAAAGCAAAACGCCGACAACGCCAATCAGGCAAATAAACTGATGCAGGAATCTGGCGAGGTCGTTAAGAATGCCGCACAGTCCATGGCCAACCTCATCGCGTCAATGGAAGACATATCTCAGGCGAGTGAGGAGACACAGAAGATCATCAAGACCATCGATGAAATCGCCTTCCAGACCAACCTTCTTGCCTTGAACGCTGCTGTTGAAGCTGCCAGGGCAGGTGAGGCGGGCGCCGGATTCGCCGTCGTGGCGGAAGAGGTGCGGAATCTCGCGATGCGGTCTGCCGATGCCGCAAAGAACACGGCGGATCTTATTGAAGGCACGGTCAAGAAGGTTGCAGGCGGGTCAGACCTGGTTAACAAAACGAATGAGGAATTTGGCAAGGTAGCTGAAAGCTCCGGGAAGGCCAGTGTGCTCGTAGGCGAGATTGATGTGGCATCCAGCGAGCAGGCCAAGGGGATTGATGAAGTAAATAAGGCTGTCGCCGAGATGGACAAGGTGACCCAGCAGAATGCTGCAAATGCAGAAGAGAGTGCCTCTGCATCGGAAGAGATGAGTGGACAGGCACAGGAACTCAACAGTATGCTTGCCTCTTTCAGCTTGGATAGTGGGGACGGAAACGGCAACGGTAAGCGTAAAAAGGCAACCGTAGCCGCTCCGAAGGCGACGGCTTACGCGGCCGCCGGAATGACCAGAAAATCCAAGAAGAAGGCCGTGAAAGCTGAAGCTCTCATCCCAATGGGTGATGAGTCCGCAAGCGATGCCGATTTTCAGGATTTTTGATCGGTAAATAACCAACACCCCTCGTCTCGGCCCCTTCCTTCCATTATGATTGGGGAAGGAAGGGGATGAGGGGTCAAAAATAGGGACAGCGCCTCTTTTTGATATTGGCCACAGTTACTCTTTCTTGCTCGGCAAAAAGGGCACTGTCCCTTAACAGATTAACAGGAGGTATGACCATACATGGCATTTACATTTTTTTTCAGGGATCTTCCGGCCCTTCACGCGATCAGGGATCATGTTATTCCTGAGCTTAAAAAAAACCGTCATATTAATGTCTGGGACGCGGGGTGCGCTATGGGGCCGGAGCCATACTCGCTGGCTATAATCTTTAAGGAGGCTCTGGGGTATTATGAATTTAAACGGCTGCAAATATGCGCCACGGACCTCGATGAAGAGAGTCATGAGTTTGGGAATATTATCGCAAAGGGAGTTTATCCGGAAGAGACAGTCAAAAGGATACCGAAGGATATCTTTGAGAAGTGTTTTACCGGCAACAATAAGCCCGGTCATTTCCAGATTTCAGACGAGCTTATGCGATGCGTCTCTTTTCAAAAGCATGATCTGCGCACATTGCAACCGATCCGGGACGGTTTTGGCCTGATAGTCTGCAAGAATGTTCTGCTTCATCTGCATGAGCCGGAGCGTATCGATGTCATCAAAATGTTCCACAAATCCCTTATCCCGGAAGGGTTCTTTGTAACCGAGCAGACACAGAAAATGCCGCGGGAAACAGCACACCTGTTCAAACAGGTAATCTCGAACGTGCAGCTGTTTCAGAAGATATAGGCTGAGGCATCAGTGACAGAATGAAAGACATTTGTCTATGAAGATTGTAAACCTTACGAGCGATACCACAATGTACACATCCAACGTCTACCTTCTTCTGGGTGATTGGAAGGCCATGGATGATGTCAATGCCCTTATCGATGTGGGAAGGGATCCTTCGATCATTGAGAAGATAAAGCAGATCGACACCGGGGTGGGCAAGAAGAAGATAGAAAAGGTAGTGTTGACTCACGGACATTATGACCATGCAAGCCTTCTGCCGGCTGTCAGGGATGAATTTGACCCGGAGACCTATGCCTTTCATCCGTTCAATGGGGTGAAACATGCCTTGAGAGACGGACAGACACTGAAGCTGGCAGACAGGTGGCTCGAGGTTATACACACGCCAGGGCATACCAGCGACTCGATCTGCCTGTTTTGCGCGGAAGATGCTGTCATCTTTTCGGGTGACGCTAATCTGATCATTAGCACGACAAATGGTTCGTATGAAGAGGGTTTCGTAAACGCTCTTGCAAAAATCGCACAAAGAAATATTGCCGCTATCTATCCCGGGCATGGCAAGCCAATAACCGTCCGGGTCAAACACTTGATCTACGCGTCGCTTGACAACGTCAGAAAGAGTAAAGTTATTTATAATGAAAATCGTCTTTCATGAAGATTACAGGGATTCAAGCTATGCCGCCGGGGATATGGCGGCCGTGGAAGGCAGAATGGAAAGCATCATGAATCTTCTGTCAGGGCAAAGGGATTATTCCGTGATCAAACCTGTGGAGGCCGGGATTGAAGATGTCCTGCGTGCCCACAGGGAAGATCACGTGAGCCGCATCAGGCAGGATGAGAAACTCTTTCATATGGCGCTTCTATCAGCGGGCGGCGCCATATCCGCCGCGGAAATTGGTTTTGGCGGAGACCCCGCGTTCGCATGCATACGGCCTCCCGGTCATCACGCCTCCCGCGCCTCATGCTGGGGATTTTGCTATTTTAACAATATGGGGATCGCTCTTTTGAAACTCAGGTCACAGGGCAGGATAAAGAGCGCGTATGTTCTGGATTTCGACACGCACACGGGAGACGGGAATATGGATACCCTGTCCGAATATCCGGAGATCAGGATTTTGAATCCGTTATCGGGCGACAGAAAGGCCTATCTTGCGGAGATTGAAGAAAACTTGAGGGGTCTCGACGGGATTGACATGATCGCCGCATCGGCCGGTTTTGACGCCTATGAGAAGGACTTTGGTAAAAAACTGAAGAGGCTTGATTTTTATCTCATCGGCCGCCTGCTTAAAAAGTTTTCCAAAAAGCTGTGTAATGGTCGAAGGTTCGCTGTCCTTGAAGGCGGCTATTATCAACGGGATCTGGGTAAAAATGTACTTGCCTTTTGCCAGGGTTTTGAGTGAGTCGAGGGTGAATGAATGGAAGGAAACCTGACCATAAAGATGGAAGACATACATGAAGGGGATTCGAATTACTGCTGGGTAAACATCGAGATTGGAGGTGCCCGGGTCGGCAAGGTCAGGTTGATGCGGGTTTACAGGAGGTTTATAATCAAAAACATCAACATTTTCCCGGAGTATGAAAGGCACGATTATGCGAGGCAGACGGTGGATTTATTCAAGGAAACGGCCCGGGAGATTATCGCAGACAGGGTAAGAGACACAGCAAAAGGTTTCTGGGAAAAAATGGAATTTTCCGACATGGGGAATGGGAATTACAGATGGGCGCGCAGACCCGGCTGAGTTATTGGGGATATATTTACAGGTAGTTTAAATAGATGTAAAAAGAGTCAGAGTGGGCTGATCGATCCGTGAGTGGCTGTCTGAACGCAGCAACGATACACGCTCAGGCCTCTTGATTGGGCTCGGATAGATTGGTTAGATGGCTATGACAGTAGAACTGAGAGATATTGATTTTGTAAAGATAAGTCGTTTTGTTTATGAAACCTACGGGATCAATCTCCACGATGGCAAAAGGGAACTGGTGAAGGCCCGCCTGGGCAAGCGCTTGAGAGATGGAAATTTCAGGTCATTCGCCGATTATTTTAAATTTGTTACAGCAAAAGAGGGGGCGGATGAACTGATCGTAATGATCGATTCCCTTTCCACGAACCTTACCAGTTTTTTCCGGGAGGACGCTCATTTCCACAGGTTCCGCCAGATTGTCCCCGAAATCATAGAATCATCTTCCCGCCACAGCCGCGTCCCCAGGCTCAGGGTATGGTGTGCCGGGTGTTCAACGGGCGAGGAGCCGTATTCCCTGGCTATGACATTGAAAGAGGCGTTAAACGGCCGGAATACCGATACACAAATACTGGCGACGGATATCTCTACGAAAGTGCTTAAAACCGCTACGGCCGGTATTTATGCGAATGGGCGCGTCAAGGGTATTCCCGGATCTTTGCTCCGGAAATATTTTCAAATCGGCCAGGGGAAATGGGAGGGACATTATCGGGTGAAGGAGAACCTGAGAGGTATTATAAAATTTACGAGATTCAATCTTATGGAAGTGCCTGATTTTAAAGATCCCTTTGACACCATATTTTGCAGAAACGTTATGATCTATTTTGATAAAGAAACTCAGAAGAGGCTGATTGATAGATTTTATAACTGTCTGAAAGAGGGCGGCTGGTTGTTTATCGGGCATTCCGAAAGTCTGACGGGTATAACGCACCGGTTTAAATATATCGAGCCGAGTGTCTATCGTAAAGAACTTGCAGAGGAAAGGCCGAACCCTTGATACTTTTCAGGTTGTGTCTATGAACAAGATTATAGTCGGAATTTCAGATCTGAAGGTGAGCGGAAACACGGAGGATGTTCTGATCACATATGCCCTCGGTTCATGTATCGCTGTCGTTGTTTATGATCCCACGGTAAAGGTGGGGGGGCTTTTGCACTTCATGCTTCCCGATTCATCGCTTGATTTCAATAAGGCCAGGAATAATCCGGCGATGTTCGCGGATACGGGGGTGCCCCTTCTGTTTAAATCCTGTTACAATCTGGGGGCTCAAAAGAAACGAATGGTGGTAAAGATTGCCGGCGGGGCCCGCATCCTGGACAATGGGGACCACTTCCAGATCGGCAAGAAAAACCTGACTGCCTTAAAGAAAATTTTTTGGAGGAATAATGTCCTGATAGACGGCGAAGACACGGGGAGTAATTATAACAGAAGCGTCAATCTGGATATTTCCACCGGCGAGGTTATGGTCAGGAGTTCCGACAAACGTCATATTAAAGAGCTATAAAGGAGAGTCGTCATGTCTTTCAATGTGTTGATCGTGGATGATTCAAACTCGATGCGTGCCGTCATAAAGAAGGTTATCTCAATCTCAGGTTTCAAGATGGATAGATGTGTCGAGGCGAGTAACGGGCTGGAGGCGCTGGAGGCGCTGACGGGCAATTGGGTGGATGTAATAATATCGGATATAAATATGCCGGGGATGAATGGCTTTGAATTGTTTGAGAGGTTGAAGAACGACAACCTCCTTAAAGATATTCCCGTCATAGTTATAACAACGGAAAGCAGCGATGAGCGTATGCAGGATGCCTTCAAACTGGGGGTGAAGGGTTTCATAAAAAAACCTTTCCAGCCTGAGGAAATCAGGGGAATTCTTTATAAAGTAATAGGAGTGAATGATGAAGGAGAATATGAAGAAGATAGCGGAGATGACGAGGCGTTCGATTTCTGAGGTCTTTGAGAAGATGTTTTATATATTTCTCGAACCCTCGGATGGCGAAAATTGTGGATATGATATGGAGGCTGTCATAGGGTTTGAAGGCCCCGTGAGAGGGGAGATCAGGATGTTGATCTCCAGAAATATAGTAAAAAAGATGGTTCTCAACATGCTGAATCTGAAAGAAGACGAAGTGACCCCGCACAACATTGAGGATTGCTCAAAAGAGGCTGTTAATATGGTAGCCGGCAATCTCTTCGGCAAGCTTGACAATTCGGAGATGTTCGATCTGTCAATCCCGACATTTAACACAAAATATTCCGGCCTGTCTTCCATGGAAAATACCTGCATAATGGATTTTGACTCTGATAGCGGGACGGTGGGAGTGGTGGTGACTCTGTCGGATAAATAAGACCGAAGCAGGCTTAGCATGAAATAGGCACATATAACACTGGCGGGCAATGTAGAGGTTTGAAACCTCTGGCGGACCCGGAAAAATTCAAAACTTTAAGAAGGTATCGGAAAGAATGGGAGGCGCGCGACCTTGAAAAAAATTAAAGTGCTCATCGTTGATGATTCCGCCATCGTGAGGAAGATATTTTCCGAGGAGCTTTCAAAATTTGTCGATATTGAAATAGTGGGTACGGCCCCGGATCCCTTTATTGCAAGAGATAAGATTTTAAAACTCCAGCCGGATGTAATAACCCTCGACATAGAGATGCCGAGAATGGATGGCATAACCTTTCTCACGAAGCTGATGAAACATTATCCGCTGCCGGTAATCATAGTGAGTTCACTGACGCAGAAAGGGGGAAAATTGACACTGGAGGCGATGGATAAAGGGGCTGTGGAGGTTATCGCGAAGCCGGGAGGTTCCTATTCCGTCGGTGATATGAGTGTTCAACTGGCAGACAAGATCAGGGCCGCGTCGAGGGTGAGGGTAACAAAGAGAGACTTGGGCAAAGCGTTCGGCGTAGCGAAGCCTGTGCGGATTAAAGCCATTACGAGGACCACCAACAAGGTTATTGCCATCGGCGCTTCTACAGGCGGCACAGAGGCATTAAAAAATGTCCTGATCAGGATGCCCCAGAATTCACCCGGCATAACAGTGGTACAACATATGCCGGCCAATTTTACAACGGCTTTTGCAGAGCGGTTAAATGGTATATGTCAGATAACAGTGAGGGAGGCCCGGAATAATGATTCTGTAATTCCGGGGACCGCATTGATTGCGCCCGGAAACTTCCACATGATTCTGAGACGGAGCGGCGCAAGGTATTATGTCCAGATCAAGGACGGCCCCATGGTTCACCATCAGCGCCCGGCGGTTGACGTGTTGTTCAAATCGACTGCCCAATATGCGGGATCGAATTCGATCGGCGTTATCCTCACCGGGATGGGATCAGACGGCGCAAAGGGACTTCTGGAGATGAAAAACGCCGGTGCGAGGACAATTGCCCAGGACGAAAACACGTGCGTGGTGTTCGGCATGCCGCGAGAGGCAATAAATTTGGGCGCTGTTGATAAGGTGGCTCCAATTGACCGGATTGCCGGAGAAATTATCAAGATGGTGTTGTAATTATGAAATATGAAAAACTGTCGAGTCTGATAGATGGAGTTGCTTCTGATTTCCTCTTTCTCGACGAAAAGACAATCGATCTTCCTACTGCGGGAAAGCTAATTAACCAGGTCGAAGCGATCATAAGTGAGGCCACGGCTCAGGAAACAGAACAATTGAGACGGATGGCATATTGTTTAAACATCCTTCTCGAGAAAGTCATAATGGATGACATCGATCAGGAAGTGGGATGTAGCGCACTTGAAAAAGGCATCACCACCATGCAGGAAATAGTTAACAGTTTTAGCAATACGGGGAGCTATAAAGGGAATATAGAAGACTTTGTCGGACACATTGCCGGGCTGACGGGAACTGCGACAGAAAAGGAAGAAATCCAGGACGGTGAGAGTGTGACCGGAGAAGATCCTTCCGAAGAAACTGTCCGGGAGGAAGAGAAATTTGAGATTTCTGATGAATCGCTATTGAGAGACTTTATCGCCGAAGGTCTTGAATATATGGGTGAAATCGAGGTAAACGTTTTAAACCTTGAACAAAGCCCTGAAGATAAAGATTATATTAATGCCGTATTCAGACCGTTTCATTCGATCAAGGGTGTGGCGAGTTTTCTTAATCTGAGTGATATCAGTAAATTGGCTCATGATCTGGAGAACCTTCTTGACCGGGCAAGAAGCGATGACCTGCCGGTGACCTCCGCACTTATCGACGTTATCCTCAGCGGATCAGATATCTTGAAGGAAATGATAGGCAGTCTGAAGGAGGTCCTGGATGGTGTAAGAACCCAACCTGCAACGCCGGATATTTCCGTATTGAAAAATCAAATAAATGCTATCGATCAACAGGGCGATTCCGCAGGCAAAGTCGAAAAACTGGGCGCCATTCTGGTAGGGGACGGGGTTATAACAGAAGACACGCTTGAAGACGCCCTGAAAACCGCCAAGGAACCTCCGTCGAAGAAGTTGGGGGAGACCCTGGTCGATGAGGGCAAGGCGACTTCAGGACAGGTGTCACAGGCCTTGAGAAAGCAGGCGCATCAGGTTGTGGATGCGAGCACGATCAGGGTGGATGTCCGGAAATTGGGGGACATGGTAGACATGGTTGGAGAGCTGGTTATCACTCAGGCAATGATCAGACAGAGCCCGGTCATTCAAACAAGCGTGGACAAAAAGCTGATCGAAGACATGTCTCAGTTGTCCGGTATTATTTCGGAGCTTCAAAAAATATCGACGGGTTTAAGAATGGTGCCGATTAAGCAGACCTTTCAGAGAATGTCCCGTCTGATAAGGGATCTTTCTAAGAGCACGGGGAAGAAGATTGTCGCTGAGATGGCAGGTGAGGATACGGAAATCGACAGAAATATGACAGAGGAGATATACAATCCACTTGTCCATATGGTCAGAAATTCTGTGGATCACGGTATAGAAACCCCAGAAGAACGAATCCGTATCGGGAAACCGGAGAGGGGTGTGGTGAGGCTTAGCGCCTGTCATAGAGGCGGCAAAATTGTTATCGAGATATCCGATGACGGCAGGGGATTGAATAAAGAGATAATACTGAAGAAGGCTGTGGATAAGGGACTTGTTGAAGGTTCAGAAGACCTGTCGGAGCACGAAATATATAAGCTGTTATTCCTTCCGGGCTTTTCAACTGCAGAGAAGATAACAGATATTTCAGGCCGGGGAGTCGGTATGGATGTTGTGAAACAGGCTGTGGAAAAATTACGGGGGAAAATAGATGTCAGCAGTGTCGAAGGAAAAGGCAGCATTTTTACGGCGCGCTTTCCGCTCACAATGGCTATTATAGATGGAATGATCGTAAGGGTCGGTTGTGAGAAGTACATCATTCCCACTATTTCGGTCAGACAACTGATGCGTCCTCTTCGTGAAGCCTATAACAATGTTGCAGGGAGAGGTGAGATGTTGAACGTTATGGGTGAATCAATGCCACTGGTAAGATTGCATAAAATTTTTCAAACGGACTCGGAACATGAAAATCCGTGGGATGCGGTGGTTGTTGTCGTTGAAGCGGGAAAAAGATCGAAATGTATCCTTGTAGATGAAGTGATGGGCAAGGAAGAGGTAGTGATAAAGAGCCTTGGCGAAAGGATGAAGAACATTAAGGGGATTTCCGGAAGCGCCATTCTGGGGAGCGGAAGTGTGGGATTGATACTGGATCCCGACAGTTTGTTCGAATTGAGTGAGATGTGAAATCAAAAGCAGAAAAGGAGCTATGTCATGGATATTGATTTGAATATGAAAATATTGGTGATCGATGATTTCTCCACGATGAGAAAGGTTATTAAAAATCTCTTAAAACAGGTTGGTTACTCCGATATCTCCGAGGCCCAGGACGGCACATCCGCCTTGCAGATACTGAAATCGAGAAATATAGATTTCATTATTTCCGACTGGAATATGCCTAATATGAACGGTCTTGAGCTTTTAAAGGCGGTCAGAGGAGATAGTGAAATCTCTAGCATACCCTTCCTGATGGTTACGGCGGAAGCCCTCAAGGACAATATTGTGCTGGCTGTCAAAGAAGGTGTGAGCAATTATATCGTAAAACCATTTACTGCAGAAGTATTAAATGAAAAGATCGAGGGCATAATAGCGAAGCAATAGGAGAAAAGAATGGATGTTCGATTTGTAAATTCCTTTTTAGAGGGAACGATTAGCGTGCTGGAAACGATGGCTCATGTTACGCCGAAACCGGGTAACCCTTATCTCAAGAAGAGTCGTGCTGCCGGTGGCGATGTTTCAGGCATAATCGGTCTTACTGGAGCAGTAACGGGTTCACTGGCACTGAGTTTTTCTGAGAAAGCTATATTAAAGATTGTATCGAATATGCTTGGAGAAGAGATTACGGAAATCAACGACGACATCGAGGATGCAGTAGGGGAGATTACGAACATGGTTTCAGGGGTGGCCAGAAAAAAGTTGGAATCACTGGGATTCAATGTTACTTCCGCAATTCCTACGGTGGTTGCCGGTAAGAATCACACTATCCACCATGTATTGGGTGGGCCAAGTATTATTATTCCCTTTGAGACGGAGGACGGGCCTTTTGTCGTAGATGTCTCTATGATAGGGACGGAATAGAGCGATAACGAAGGGAAATCTTCAATGGTTAAAGCAAGGTGCAAGGCATTGGACCGGAGAATGAGGGAATCGTGGAAAAGAAAGGCGATGAGTGTTGACAGAGGGGAAGCAGAAAGCCGGCAGAGGGCATATCACAGCCACATTGCCGCCTGGAATCAGGAACGAAACCATGAGGTCTCTGTGAGGACGAAGAGAAAGGCAAAGGGTGATCTCAAGTCTAATAGATTATTCGATGTTGTATCGCTTTAGTTTTTCTACAAATGTTGTTCTGTTTAAATCCAATAACTTTGCGGCTCTGCTTTTGACACCCCCCGATTTTTGTAAGGCCTTTCGGAGCAGATCTTTTTCAAACTGACTGATTGTCTTGTTGAAAGCGAGGCCAAAATCGGGAATCTCAAAGCCGCCTATGACTTCT
>Ga0307990_1003761_pt1 | contig 11426 bp, 5 predicted proteins | sample EllFjometagen129_FD_203168 | JGI IMG/M metagenome (GOLD analysis project Ga0307990, IMG submission 203168) | Marine microbial communities from Ellis Fjord, Antarctic Ocean - #129 | ecosystem: Environmental > Aquatic > Marine > Unclassified | place: Southern Ocean | collected 2014-10-08
TATCTAAATATGTTTCTTCAAAATTCATTTATTCGTTTTTCTATTTGAGTCAAAATTACTCATTTATTTGGTAACTGTGATTAATTGTAGCACTCTGTCCTTTTTTTTACGCTTGTTTGTAACGGTTAGTATAAGAATAGTAGCCGATTGCGGGCTTCTTACCTATCAAGCTACAAGAAAGTTGAAGCGAGCCACAACCTATGAGTTTACTACTATCTCGGCTATTATTTTTATACATTGTTACCTGCTGGGCTTTCTTCATTTCCATCATTTCATTTTCAATTTAGCACTGTCCTAATTTTGTTTTTTAGGGGTGGCAAAAAAAGCGTTGGCAGACAGACAAGCTCTTTTGCAATTTTGGGCATTAGTGTTGGCTTGTGCGAATTGCAAAGTCGAGTAGACAAGGGCATTGCAGCCCAAGCCTCTCACAGAACCGTACGTGAAACTCTCGCTTCATACGGCTCTTGTCATCTGTAAACCTGACACTAAGAAACCTCGTTTCCAATGTGCAAACAACTCTGGTTTAGCTTTTTGAATACGATTAAGCATTCCGTAAGCTTTCCTGATTTTGCCTCTTAGTGATTTGTACTTGTTTTGCACCCACTTGATAAGTCGCTCGTGAAAGAGGCGAAAAACGTACGACATAGCTGATGGACGAAACTTGCCGTAATAATTCAACCATCCCTGTATTTGGGAATTTAATTCTGCCGCAATGCCTTCAATAGTGTTGGAAGTCCAACGATGAAATTGGCTTTGCCGCAAAGTTGAAACAATACGCTTTCCCGCTTTAACGCTCATCGCCAAATCAAAGCCAAGAAACATAAAACCACTCTTTGTTTTTGCAGGTCGTGGCTTAAATGTAAATCCCAGAAAATCAAACTTTACATGTTTATAATCCCCTGTTCTTTTATGGTCTTTGCAATATACGATTTTCGTTTTGTCAGGATGTAGTTCCAATCCACAATCATGCATTCGCTTCTCAATGCCTTCAAGTATCATTACCGCCTGTTTGTTCGTTTTGCAATGAGCTACTATATCATCTGCATAGCGTTCAAACTTAACTCCCTTGAAATTTAGGGTTAGCCATTGGTCAAAAGCATAGTGAAGAAACAAATTGGCTAATAAAGGACTGATAACCCCGCCTTGCGGTGTCCCTTTTCCGTCTTTGAATATCAACTCTCCGCCTTTGCCCTGCACAGGTGCAGTCAACCATCGCTTGATATACATTTTAACCCACCTTTCTTCTACATGCTTATCCAATGCCAAAAGTAGTTTGTCATGGCTAATATTATCAAAGAACCCTTTGATGTCCATATCTATTACCCAATTGAACAGCCAACAGTTCCGCCTGGTTTTCGTTAATGCATCGTGTGCACCCCGATTTGGGCGATAACCGTAACTGCTATCATGAAAAATAGTTTCCATTCTCGGTTCCAGATAATCTTTTATTACCATTTGAGCTACCCTGTCCCCTATTGTTGGAATACCAAGCTTACGGATTTTACCATCTGCTTTGGGTATCTCAACTTCCTTTACCGGGGGCGGAAAATAACTGCCCGATGAAAGCCTGTTCCAGACCTTGTACAGGTTGCCCGACAGTCGCTCCTCAAACTTTTTGAGGCTTACCCCGTCAACTCCTGCCGCACCCTTGTTGGCTTTTACTTTCTTGTAAGCTTCCCATACCATGTGTTTACTTACAGGTATTGGTTTTGTTCCACTCATTTTAATCCTCCTTGCCATAGTTGGCATGTTGTTAAAACTAATTTTACTAAATGACCTAAGCCCTTCGCTCCGCCCCCATTACAGGAGTTTCATCACTACTACAACTTAGTCCGTCTCCATTCCGCTGCATTGGTACTTTTGACCTTGTGTTGTTGCACTTGTGCCGTTTCCCTTTGATTGCCCAGCGAATCCTCGACCGGTAGCTGTATTTGGCAATCTGTCATCAGCAGATGGTTTCCCTCGTTCCTTCAATGAGCCTGATTATAGTTCATGCCCCCTTAATATCGGTTGACGCATAGCCGGTAAACAGGTATCTGCCATACTTATCCTGCCAATAGCACAAAATCGGCAGTTTTTCCAACGGGTTACATTGTCTCGACACTTCTTCAGAGGTTCACTTGCGTTCATCTCCTATAATCTTACCTGATTCCCTCAGAGGAGAACCTTTTCCTTTATCGCTCAGCACCATCGCTTTTGACAACAGCACCATAAAGTGGTTTGAAAGCTGCTCCTGCAAGCCGCTTCCGGTGGGTCGTCCACCATCTCATTGAAAGCATGTTAAAGAACGTTACTTATATCCTCTTACTTCGAGGCACACTGTGCTTGACTGTGAGGGTTAGATTTTTTTCATAATCTAAAATGCTCTTTAATTGTTCCATCTTTGTTCAATGTTGATTTTATTAATTTCATTACAGAAGATAACTCCTTTTCTATTTCACACTCCCAAATAACAAGTACTTTCCAGCCTAATTTTTCACAGGCTTCTTGATGTTTCTTATCTCTTTCTATGTTTTTATAAAGTTTTTCCTTCCAAAATTTTGAATTTGTGTCAGGAATACGCCCTTCTTTGCAATCTTTATGATAATGCCAAAAGCACCCATGAACAAATATTATGGTATTATATTTTGAAAGAACTATATCTGGCTTTCCAGGTAAGTCTTTCCTGTGTATCCTGAATCCAAAACCTTCCTTAAATAAACTTGAGCGTAATATCTTTTCCGGCTTAGTATCCTTGCTGCGGATTTTGCTCATCACATTGCTTCTCTTTTGTTTAGACCAAATATCCACTTCAATTGTTTATTTAATTATTAAATTATCTTTTAAAAATGATTTCATTGCTACTGCAACTGCTTCAGCCAGTGGGACTGGAACTCCATTGCCAATCATCTTAAATTTCTTGGACAAGGCAATTTCTGGTGGTAACACATAAGTATCAGGTACACCTTGAATTCTTAATGTCTCACGTACAGACAGTCGTCTGTTCTCATATGGATGAAGATGAACCTCATTGTTACCGTAACAAGCGGTCGGACTATATTTAAATCGATGTAATCGTTTAAATGATGGACGATTTGTTTCACCTTCCTTTATACCTTGTAATTTTTTTAATGGAATGCGAAGATTGAAGAATTCGTTAGCATTTGGAATTGAATCAATTTCTATTTCTGGAATTAAACAATTCTCAACACATAATTCAAGAGGTAATTCTATTGATTTTTTCTGTAATATTCCAAAATTGTTCGGTTTTGGCCATAGATATTTTTTAACAGCATTCTTATACTCCACTTTTTCAGGCCAATTAAACCAAGTTTGCGAAATGTTATTATTGATTAAATCATTAAGCATATAGTCTTTTCTAATACCCACAAAAAAAACTCGTTCTCGAAATTGAGGTACTCCAAATTCTATAGCATTTAATATTTTGTAATCGAAATGGTATTCCTTTGTAATACGTTTTATTAGTTTTGCTAAGTGTTCTTTATGTGATTTATTTTTAACTAACCCTGTTACATTTTCCATTATAAAAAATGAAGGGCTTAATTCGGAAATTTTTCCAAAATATCTAATAGTCATTTTGCCTCTTTCCCCATTAAAACCATCGTGCTTTCCATTCATTGAAAAATCCTGACATGGAGGACCTCCAATAATGCCAAAAGAACTAGGTTTACCATCAGGAAAAGCTTCTGAAACAATTTCCTTTGATGAAATATCTTCTATTGATTTAGTATTAAAAATTTCTGCTTTGATACCATTTCCTTTTGATTTCCTCCATGAAGTAATACCAGAAGAATGTAATTGAGCAAATACTTTATCAAATTCATTTGACCAAACTATTTCAAATCCAGCCATTTCAAATCCCATATCTAAAAATCCACCTCCACTAAAAAAGGATAATATCTTAATTTTCTCCATATTCAATAATTGTACTTTTCATAGAATATAATGTATTTTCGTTTTCATTTGGGAAAAATAAATTATAAATAAATATTTTTTTTCCAACAACCAAGTTATCTATTGGCATTAAATTTTTTATTCTGTAGGTAATGTTTTGCAATTCAATCTCAACATCAGGCGGGTAATTACCAATTAACTTTCCTTGAATATCAATAACATTGTCAATACTATTATTCATTAAGGTGGTTTTATATGAAACACATATAGTGCGATAATTGCAAAACTTACAATTATCGCTATTTGCATCAGCCAAAGAATTAACGCAATTTTCCTTTTCTGCTATATCAATCTTGTTTTTCAATCTAATGGCTCGATTGTAAATATCTTCAATGTAACTGTCTGATATTTTTACAAGAATTCCTTCACCTTTTATATTTTCAATAAATAATTTTGGAATATAACCCTGTTGCTCTTTAATAACTATAGCATATAATGCAAGTTGCATTTTATAAACTTCTTTGATTTGAAATTGTCCATCTACTTTTTCAAAAATATCGCCTGTCTTAAAATCAACAATTGATTTGATTTTCTTCTCATCATTAAATATTATCAAATCAATATATCCACCAATAATCTCATTGTAAATCCATTTTTCAAAAGCAATATTTTTTTGTGATTTATGATGAGCTTGTTCTGAAAGGATATTATATTTCAAAAGTGCTTTTTTTACAGCATAATATTTTGAATACCATTGAACAGGATAATACCTTTTTTGAAGTTCATTAATTTTATATGTTTCGTTTATACTTGCTATTAGTTCATTCCATTTATTTTCAAAAGCAGTTTGTGAGTCAATTATCCATTCAGTCTTCTTTTCATAAAACTGATGAATTACTGTTCCTAAATCAGCATCAGGATGCTTTGGAAAAAATTGCCAATCTCTATATTTTTTTGAGAATACTGCTTTCAGAGGGCATTTCTCCCAATAATAAAAGCTGCTTGGAGAAATATATTTGACCAGTTTACCCATTTTGTATTTTCTTGATTATCTCACCATAACACCAACCTGGTCTTCGATGAAGATTAAACGAATCAATGAAATATAAATTCTCTGTACCAGCATCTACTATTGCAGTTGTTAAAATATTGACTTCCTCATTTGATTGATGTGTAGACCAATTCCAGAATGGATGAACAACAATAACTTTATAATCATTTTCTATAGTAAAACCATACAACTGTCCAAATATGCAACTACGAATATTTTCAAAAGTATTTTCCATTTTATATGATAAATTTTTTGAAAAATCCAACCAACTTATTAATTCTGGATATTGATAATCCTCATCTTTTAAACCTGAGTTATAATTTTCATTGTTCATAACCCGTAAAAGACCAACTCCAAGCCTCCAGTCTAATAAAGGATGAAAATTCATATTTCTATAATTTTTCAAATCAATATAACTAGCATCGTGACATACCTGATTATTAATAATGGAATAATTATATTTGTCTGATTCAGTTGGATTTACACATTTCTGTATATACTTATCAAAATGCTGATAGAGTTGCTGAATAAATCCCGAACCATTTGGTAATTCATCTGCTAAAACTATACAGGCAGATTCCCTCTCATTAATTCCATTCACTTCTGGAAGTTCTATACTATCAATTGCAGCTATTTCAATTTCTTCCGGGTCAATATCTAAATCATCAGCTAAAGTTCGTTGTATTAAAAATGCAGTAGAGTAGAAAGCTCCTTTTGATGCAGCTGCTTTAAACACATTTGACGTATCGAATGGATTGATATCTAAACATAAATCTAATTGACGAGGTTCTATGCGAAATACTTCAGTAACTTTACTAGAAGCTAAAGAAATTGACTCTTCAGTGTCTGAATTTAGTTGAATATTATCTATTTGACTAATAAAGTCTGTATATATCCATTGTCTTTCAAAGCTTGTCCCATATTTCTTTTGTGTAAGATATTTCCCTTTGAATAGTTCTCCTCCATTATTATTAATTTTCCATGTCAATTCTTGTTGAGCATATTTCAGCTTGTAGTTGTTTTTAGTTCTCTCATTTGGATTATCTTTTGTCTCTGCAAATGTTAAAGGTTTTGATATATTTATTTCAAAATCTTCACTTGAATCCTTCGGATATTTAAAATCTGTCCTAAAAGCGGAAGGACTTGCTCCAATAAAAACTTGGCAGTCTGGATTATCATCTATTAATCTTTGCTCATCATCTTCTTTAGTTTGTTCGTTGTAAGTTTCAGACTTAATCACTCTTGTAATATTATTCTGTACTAACCATTTTCTTTCGGTAAAAGCATCATCATGCATAGTATTTAACCGAACTAATTTTTCCTGACCTCGTCTTGGGATAATATCAATTCTTCGTATATCTGGTGTAAAACCAATCGCCTGAACTACACCCTTATCCTTTGTTTTTTGCGAACCAGGGGCAAATTCATATATCGCCATACCTAAATCACGGTCAATAGACAATGTTTCATAACCTTCTTTTTGATTATTTTCCCCTATTATTGGTTTAAAACTATGAATTAAATTACGTATTCTTGTTGGCATGCCAGCCATAGGTAAGATGCCAGCTTCTGCAAGAAATTCAGATAAATCACCACTCACAATGTGTTGTTCACTTATTTTAATGCTAATTTCAGTCGGTAAATTACTTATCCATACTTCAAAATCATTAAAATTGAATTGTGTTAATACTCCATCTTTATATATTCCAACATTTAATGAATTAAAAATATTTCGAATTATTGCTTGGAGATTATCATCAACGACATCTTGTAATGCATCTTTATTATAATCTTCTATATTGCCAAACTCACCATGGACAGAGCCTTCTGTATGTCCCAATTCTTTAGAAGCAAATCGTAATATTGCCTTCGCCAGAATCCTCTTGAAAATTCGTTCTTGGTCAAGACTTAAAAACGGTTGTGGTGGTTTATCTCCTGTAATGCTTAATGGATTTTCAAAGTAATACTCATCATGGCTTCGACCTCTTGCAAAAGTTAGAGAGTAAGAATATAATTGACCTCTACGGCCAGTTCGACCAACCCTCTGCTGATAATTAAACCTTTGTGGTGGCATATTGGCGAGTATAATAGCTTGTAATGCACCTATATCAACACCGACCTCCAAAGTAGTAGTTACGCTTAACAAATCTATTTGCTGAGTTAGCTTATCTTTTTGAGTAAGAAATATATTTTTAAATTGTCTTTGTCTTAACAACTGATTATCAGTTTGACCGGTTAGTTCTTCTGTATGCAATCTAAAAGGTTTATATTCTTTCAATAATTTTGCGGTTAAATAATTTTCGCTCCATAAGTCGCTTACTTTTCCATTTATTTCTTGAAGTAAATTATTTAGACAAAACACACATATTCCACCAGATTTATGAAGATGCACTGTCCCACAATGTTGACATTTATAATAACTTGTTTCCCTATTTGCTATTTTTAATTTTAGGTTATTAATTTCAATAACTCCCCTATGATGGTTGTTTTGTAATATGTCAAAAATTGCATTGCCTATGTCAATCTCATTTTTACTAAGTGTTACAGCAATTTTTCTAATATATCTTCTTTCTTTTCTTCTATTTGGTAAACTTTCATAAGAATCATAGGGATTTACAGTATAATCTGTTCTATTGTGTTTGTAATTATCCCCCCATATTCGCATAAATGAGTTACTTACTTGGAATAAAATTTCAGAATCTATTCCTAATTGATTTGCGCTTCTTTGTAAAAATTGGTTTTTATTAATAGTTGCATATCCAAGCCCAGAAGCTTCAAAACTATAATATAACCTGCCGAAAATAAATGAAGAAATATTTCTTTCTATTCTTTCGTTCAATATGTCTCTAACGTTTTCCCATCTGTCTATTGTAGTATCATAATTGGCATTGTCAAAATTAAAAAAACAATGCCAAGGTTTATATTCATCACTAGACCAAAAGTTTTCAATTGATTTTAAAGGTCCTCCCGGATTAATTCCAAAATTCAAAAATTCTTGTATAATAATATCTATGAAGGTATTTATTGATTTAATATTTCCTCTAATATTTTTATACTCAAATATTTGTTCTGGTGATGCAGCATTAGCATTTGTTAATACAAATAATTGATTAATATGGAAGAATAAATCATGATAATCATTTTGGAATTTATTAATCAAATCTTGATTATTTGATTCAAGAGCTGAAATAATTTCATTTTCGTGTTGTAGAATATCTGTAATATTATGAATAACAACTTCTTTAAGTAGTGAATTATAATGCTCTTCCTCAATGTTTTTTGCAAGTTTAGCAGCATCCTCACGGCTATCAGAAAAAGCAACTAGTTTTTTTGTTTTATCTCCTTCTGGTAAGGCTTCAAATAATTCTTTTGACAAAATTTGGTTCACCTTTCCAAAACCAGTTCTAAAAGCACGGAAAGGAGATTGCTTTTTCTTCATCGGATGAGAATAATCTGCTTCACAATGTGGACAAATATGAGGTAATGCGCTCGTATTATTTGCAGTAATATTATTTAGCAAATCAGCAATATCATTATCTCCATCTTTTATTCTTAACCATTTGCCTGAAATGTATTCATCTAAGTTTTTAGGATTTTCAGTAATGATTCTTCCAGAGTTGATATTTAACCATGCAGTATACCATTTAAGTTTTAAACCACCAGAATTAGAAATTGTATTTTCTGGTTCTATATTGTCATATTTTCCTGGACAAAAAATACTATAATCTTTGTACTTCCTTTTTTCTACTATTGTTGCAGGGGAGGTTTCAGGTACACCTTCGATATCTGGACTAACTGGTATAAGTTCTGTGTAAGGGTCTTCATTTTCATCCTTATATTGGACTCTGCTGCCACCATAAGCCAATGTCCCACAGTTTTCACAGTAAAGTAATTCTAACGAACGATGTCCGTTATGAGCTATTTGTGGGGTCGTTAAGATTTCACCAATGGGCATTCCTGTATCAATGATGGTATTATCGGAAACTAATTCGCCCCACATGCCTGAAATATTTCTGTAGAATAAATGAAAGCGAATACGTGGGTAATCATGTTTTATTTTATACTTTTCAAGTAATCCTAGTGCATAAAAGAATCCCTTCACTGCATTTTTGTTTTCTTTTTGGCTGTCGCCAAAAAGTACTTCTGAAATAAACTTTACTCCTCTTGTATTATCTTCCATGCCATTTTTAAAAGCAGGAATCGCACGTGTTCTTCCATCTACCTTAAATGCAAAATATAATGACTCTTTTATTTCACTCTGATTATTGATTAGATATTCAATTGTGTTAATATCATTATTTAGGAAAGATTTCAATTCATTATCAACTATTTCAATACTAGTTTCATTTATTTGTAAAATTTCGTTTAATGCTTTTTCTATCTTTTCCGATTCCTTGCCAATTGATTCTAATACCTCAGTATATTCCTTTAATGGATAATTATTTGAAATAGCTGATTCAATCTCCGTTCCTTCAATGATTTCAATTTCCTTATTTTCTGTACCAAAGAAACTCTTTAAAAATGCTCTACCTTCTTCGCCTTCTAATGAAGCACTTGATGCTAAAACTCTTAATTGGTCGCTATCTGGCGTTAAACCAATTCGGTTAAGTAACATACGGATTATGTAGGCTGTTTCTGAACCAGAACCTCCACGGTATAAGTGTAGTTCATCAATGATTAAATGAAATACTCTTTCTTTCTTCTCTAATTCTTTTTGCTCGGGGGTTAATTCTATATCAAATTCAGTATTACATTCAAGCCATGTTTTTGTTTTGTCAAAGATAGGATTCTCAATATCACGCATTAGCATAATACTCAACATGCTAAAGTTGGTTATCATTATGTCTGGCGGAGTTTCCTGCATATCAAATCGGGTACGAATCTCAGCTCCATCTAACCTTTGGAAGTTAGCAATAAGGTCTTTTATTTCTTCACCATTTAAATTATTAGGGTTTTGAGATAAATAATTAGAGAGTTCCCTATTACTATCTTCAATTGCATTTAATTCTTTTTTTAGCTGTTGAACTTTATGCTTATTAGGAACAATATTCCCATCATCATGTTTATATAACTTGCCAGAAACGGGAGATGTTGAATTATAACGACCAAAATAGATACGATTGTTTTTGTATTTACTCTCAAAAATATGTCTAGTATCATCAGAATCCAAAGCCTTTCTTATTCTAGATAACTGGTCTTCAACCAATGCATTCATTGGATAAACTAGCATAGCTCTTATTGCTGCTGGCCTTTTTGGGGCAGGCCTTTGTTTAACAGCTTCAGTTAATGAAGTATTACCATTACCTACGATACGGACAGGTCCCCAACCTCTTTCTGACCACCATTTTGTATTGTTTATATTATTATCCTCTGTTCTCCATTTATTCAATTCTTTACTGAGATATGCAAAAAGTGGTAAAAGAAAAGATTCTGTTTTACCAGAACCGGTTCCAGAAGTGATAACACAATGATTACCCTCCATAGCTTTTTGCAACATTTCGTACTGATGTTGGTATATCTTAAAATCACCAACTAATCCTGCGTTTACAATTGCTTTAAAAATTTGAAGTTCTTCATTATTTAAATTAGCAACATTCTTAATTTCACTAATTTTAAAATCAGAAAGTTTATAAATTGGCAAAGGTTCTACCCAAGGCGTACGCGCAAAAACTTTATCTTGGTTTAATAGCTTTTCCCGATTATCTTCAAACCTCTCATATCTAGTATTAAATGCAGTTTTTACATAAAGAATGAAATTGTACTTTATTTTATCAAAAATTTGAATAGGATTTTTCATATTAAATATTTATATCAATATCAATTAATCTTTGGTTCAATTTTAAATCCACAGTATTTCTAACAAAAAGAGTTGGTGTATTTTTGTATATAAAATACATTCCTTTGTGTCTAATTCCTTTGATACTTAAATATTTTATTTCAGGTGTTTTACCATTGAGTAAAGCTACGCTTATCGATAAAAATCTTGGTAATCGGCAATTTAATGGTATTGCTAAATATTTCTTATTTCTGTCATATAAAATAATATTAGATAATTCAGGAGCTTTATCTTTTTCATTTAATTCTTTACCGCTATTTACCCAACCCTTTTCAATTAAACAGGCTTTATAATTATCTTCTCTGATTTTTTTATACAAATACAAATACAAATAAATACCCAATTGCTGGTTTGTTAAATCATAAACCGCATTATTATACCATAACCTGTAAATTGTTTTATATCCATTTATTTCAGTGAATTTCACAAATAAAAGTTCCTTGTCAAAGACTTGGGGTTTGTCAATAAATCTTAATGTTTCTATATCAAAGACAAAACCACCTTCAAAATCCTCAATTTCTTCTCTGACAGGATTGATGAAATTTTGCCAATTTGTAATGTCACTAAAATGAGATGCTAAAGCAAACTGAGTATATATTCCATCTTTTTTAAATATTAATCCGAACTCTTCTGCAAAACGAGAAA
>Ga0307990_1003763_pt1 | contig 11423 bp, 10 predicted proteins | sample EllFjometagen129_FD_203168 | JGI IMG/M metagenome (GOLD analysis project Ga0307990, IMG submission 203168) | Marine microbial communities from Ellis Fjord, Antarctic Ocean - #129 | ecosystem: Environmental > Aquatic > Marine > Unclassified | place: Southern Ocean | collected 2014-10-08
CAACCTCTTCAAGCGTATGGTCGGATCGCTCGCCGATTCCGAATCGCATTCTTAATACTTTTTCCTCTCTGGGCGTCAAGGTCGCCAGCACCTTTCTGGTTTGATCGGCGAGATTGGCCTGCAGGACGGATTCGGAAGGGCTGGTGATTTTCTTGTCTTCGATAAAATCCCCGAGGTGGGAATCTTCTTCTTCGCCGATCGGGGTTTCCAGGGAAATCGGCTCTTTAGCGATTTTGAGAACTTTGCGAACCTTGTCCAGCGGAAGGTCCATCTTATCAGCGATTTCCTCCGGCGTCGGTTCGCGACCCATTTCCTGCACCAGATATCGACTTGTTCTAACCAACTTGTTGATCGTTTCGATCATGTGGACGGGAATGCGGATCGTCCTGGCCTGATCGGCGATGGCTCTGGTGATCGCCTGGCGAATCCACCACGTGGCGTAGGTGGAGAATTTGTAGCCACGCTGGTATTCGAATTTGTCGACCGCCTTCATCAGGCCGATATTCCCTTCCTGGATGAGGTCCAGAAACTGCAAGCCCCTATTCGTATATTTTTTAGCGATGGACACCACCAGCCGCAGGTTCGCCTCAATGAGTTCCGTTTTGGCGATGGAGGCCAATCGCCTTCCCGTCCTCGCTTCGGCGACCACCGCGCGAAGGGCCGGGAATTTTTGCATGGCGTCGCGCTCCGCGGTCCTGATCGCTTTTTCCGTTTCCTTATAAATCGGTTCGTATCGAAGAATGAGTTCGCCTTTGACTTTGTTCGATTTGCAGGCCTTGGCGAAATCCTTTGAATTCTTTTGCGCCATGCGAAACATTCTTTTCAATTCGATATGAGGCAGCTTGGTGGACATTTGGATTTTTACCAGGTCCTTCTGGTATTCTCGGATCCTTGTATTCAGAATCAAATGATGGTTGATGATTCTATCCACCACGCCTTCGTGAATATGGATTTCCTCAAGGTATCGAAAGGAGGAGTTTTGAGACCGGCTGATTTTCTTTTTTATGTTGCTTCTTTCAACTTTCGTCAGTTTTTTCTTAGCCAGAAGCGCCATTTCATTTATGGTTTTTTCATCCAGGGCTTGAATCTTAGTGATGTTGTTGATGACTTTCTGCATGAGACGATCAGTGTTGGTGACTTCCAGTTCGTCGTCCAGTCCCTTGATGATGTCCCGTAGTTTAACTTCGCCTGCAGCAAGTCTTTTCTTGATATTCATCATCAGTCGCGCGGTGAGGGGCGATGAAATAATGGCGCGCAGGGCGTCCTGATTCCCCTTTTCAATGCGCTTGGCGATTTCGACTTCGCCCTCGCGGGTCAGCAGGGATACGGACCCCATTTCCCTCAAGTACATTCTGACGGGATCGTTGGTCTTGCCGATGGAATCGGCAATGGCGTCATTCTCTTCTTCCTCATCGGCTTTTTTATCTTTTACAGATTTGGCTTTAGAGACATCGTCAACGATATCGATGTCCAGCTCATTGAGCATGATCATGACGTCGTCGATTTGTTCGCCGGAAAACAAGTCCGCCGGAAGCTGTTCGTTGACCTCGTCGTAGGTCAGGAAACCGCGTTGCTTACCGAGGAGGATGAGTTGCTTAAATTCGTTTATGTCTTTTTCTTTTGGCATCCAATCGACTCCTTGCGTCATCAGGTTCGTTGGTCGCTTAACAAGTTTTTCATGGTTTCTCGCGAGCGGCGAAGATCGTGAGCTTTCTTGAAAATCTCCAACGCCCGGCTTTCATCGCCGGAGTGAAGCATAGCTTTAGCCGTTATCTCAAGTTCTTTGATCTTCGTGTCTATTTTCCGGCATCTGATATGGGATAAAAAATCGAAGAAAGCCTGATCGGCGTCTTTGTCCTCAATGCCGCTGGTGTCCATTGTCCAGCCGGCGATAAGGCTTTGCAGTTCCTGATCTCGAATTTCTCCAATCACCGAGGCCATATCAAAATCGCCGTTGTTCTGGCTCGATAGCGCCAGATTACATATCGTGTTTACCAGAGACTTCAGCGCAGGATTGGATAACTCCGTTTCGACATTTTCTTCAATGAAACGTGTCGCCAGCCGTGGGAAGTTTATCAGCAATCTGACCAGTCTGTTTTCAGGATCGTCCATGCCTGTTGCCGGTACGTTTCCGGAGCGGGGGGCGGGGCCACTTTTAGGGAAAGGTTTGCGTCCTTTGAGAATTCGTTGTCTCAGGGCGGATTCAGAAACACCGGCGCGTTCCGCGACGGTTTTGAACCAAAGATTCTGCAACACGGCGTTTCCGATTTTCAAAAGGATCGGGGATAGTTGATCAACGGCCCTGGTTCTTCCCTCATTGTCCGATGGCAGGTCGGCAAAGGCCCCGTCTACAACGAAGGAAATCAGGGTATCCGCTTCGCTTATCAGCGCCTCCATTGCTTCCGGCCCCTCCTTCTGGAGAAATGAGTCCGGGTCTTCTCCTTTTGGAAGAACAACGCAGTGTGGTTGGACATCCATGGGCAAAAAGAGTTCCAATGCCCTTCTCATGGCTTTTTGGCCGGCTTCGTCTCCGTCGAAAACCAAGAATGTGTTGGAGGTGATGCGCATAAGGCGCCGGATGTGATTTTCGGTCAAAGCGGTGCCGAGAGAGGCAAGAGATTCTGTGAATTTGTATTGATGCAGCATAATCACATCCAGGTTGCCCTCGCAAAGAATCAGGCGGTTTTTCTTCCTAATTCCTTCCAAAGCAAGATCGATGCCGTAAAAGTTGCTGCCTTTATTAAAGATTGGGCTCTCTATCGAGTTGATATATTTAGCTTTTTCCTCACCGCTGAGAATGCGACCGCTGAAACCTATCGTCTTTGACGCCGAATTTCTGATAGGGAACATCAGTCTGGCGCGAAAGCGATCGTAGAATCCCCCGGATTCTCTTTTTGCGATCAGGCCGATTTTTTCCGCATTTTCCAAGGAAACGTGCTTTCTCTTGAGCTCCGATAGGAGCGAATCCCAGGAATCGGGCGCCCAACCGAGTTTGAATTTTTGCGCTGAATCGATGGAGATACGCCGTTCTTGAAGATATTGACGCGCCTGGGCGCCCATTTTTTCGTCATGAAGAAGATGTTGGTAGAATTTGAGGGCGACATCGTTGACTTGAAATAGTTGTTCGCGCGAGACGCCTGAAGGCGCCGTTCCCTCCTCCATTGTGATTTCGACACCGCAATGCTCGGCCAAAGAGCGAAGGGCTTCAGGAAAACTCAAGCCCTCAAGGTCCATGACCAGAGTGAAAACATCGCCGCCTTTCCCGCATCCGAAGCATTTGAATATCTGGCTCTCGGTATTGATACTGAAGCTTGGCGTCTTTTCATCGTGGAATGGACACAGTCCCACCCAATTGCGACCAGCCTTTTTCATCTGGGTTCGTCGCATTGCGATTTCAAGGATATCCGCCCGGCGGCGAATTTCCTCTACCTTTTCAGGAGGAATGATGGCCATTTATCCCAATTTCAAGGTCAGTTTATGGTTTAAGATCTATGATGTTCATCGCCTGATCGAAGAAATGCGTGACGAAAGGCGCCAGAAACGATCCCGACGGCGCATTGCCGCTGTATAAAACAGTAAGAATTACCCCGATGAGCAAAGCTCCTTTTGCGGCGCCGAACACGGCACCCAGAGTCCGATCCATGCCGCCGACTTTTAGCTTTTTGGCTCCTTTTGACAACAAATGACCGGCTGCGGCGAAGGCAAAAATGATGATGAGGAAAATGATAAGAAATGCCGCGAAACGGCCAAGACTTTGCGAGACGCCTAAATTGGATGAGACGAGGGAGCCGAATCCTTTGTACATATTCGTGGAAAAAAAGAAGGCTACAATAAAGCCTAAAAAGGTCAGGCATTCGTTGAAAAAACCCTTGACGAAGCCCTTTCCCGAAAAAATCAAAATGACAACCACGATTACCAGATCAACATAAGGCATCGGCATATCCCGGATCGGTGTTAAAAAGTTGTCAAGACTCAAAAGCCTCATCGACGAGCGCTTTCACCAATTTTCCGTCGGCTCGTCCCTGAAGCTTGGGCATGATGGTTTTCATCACGCGCCCGATGTCGCGACGACTCGTCGCGCCAACTTCTTTTATCGTTTGGGTCAATAAGTTTTTGATTTCTTCTTGCGTAAGAGCCTGGGGCAGATAAGACGCCAGGATTTTTTCCTCGGCGCTTTCCACGTCTGCGAGGTCGTTCCGATTCGCCGCACGATATATCTCTATGGCCTCGCGTCGTCGTTTCATCTCGCGCCGGATGACAACAATGGCATCCGCGTCGTCGAATTCATCACCTTTGTCCAGTTCGACTTTTTTTAGTTCTGATTTGGTCAGCCGTAGAGTGTTCAGAAGGACTTTGTCGCGGGATTTCATTGCCGCGACCATGTCCGACGACACCTTCGTCAAAATTTGTGACAAATTATCGGGCCTCAAGCTTACGGATTTTTTTCAAAAGCCTCTTTCTGGCAGCGGCCGCTTTCCTCTTGCTCCGAACGCTAGGCTTCTCGTAATATTCCTTTTTCCTCACTTCGGAAAGAATGCCGGCTTTTTCACACTGACGTTTGAAGCGCTTCATGGCGCTTTGCATGTTTTCATTCTCGCGAACGCGAATTCCCGCCATTGTTGAATCAACCTCCTTGATGTGCACCAATAAGTTGCAACACTAGTCAAAACCAGTGAATCCACCTCGAAAGATGGACGCGGAAACTTAGTTCCAATTGCCGCTATTGTCAAGGCGAAATTCCATCGATTTTGCTGATGGAGAAATGCGCCAATTCATCGAAGTCATACTGAGAATTATTAACGGGCGCCGAACATTATGATTGCTTCATATTTCTGTTATTTCCACGCAATAAACGCAGAAATTCATCGTGCAGATGTCCGTTAGTGGCGACAATAGTGTTAGATTTGAGGCTCAACTCGCCATTTTGGAAATCAGTGACTTTGCCGCCGGCTTCATGCGCGATTAGCGCGCCGGCCGCGAAGTCCCAGGGCGAGAGGCGCAATTCCCAATAAGCGTCAAATCGACCGGCAGCCACCCAACACAAGTCCATGGCCGCCGAGCCAAGGCGTCGTATTCCCTGGACCTCGGGGGCAATCACGCAGAAATTGTCCAGGTTGTTATTTGGATTGCTTCGACGGTCATATGGGAAACCGGTGACGGTGACCGCCCCCAGGGGTTTCGTAATGGAACTGACATGGATCGGATTGCCGTTGAGGAATGCGCCGCCGTTTGCGGTCGCTGTAAATGTTTCGTTGAAAATTGGCGCGTGTACGACGCCGACAATCGGTCTGCCTTTATAGGCTAGAGCAATGGAGACGCAGAAGATGGGGATTTTATGGGCGTAGTTGTTGGTGCCGTCAAGGGGATCTACGATCCAGCACAGATCGGCGCCGGTATCTTTTCCCCGTCCTTCTTCGCCGAGAAAATCTGTTTGCCCAAAGGCCGAAAGCAGATTTTTCATACATAAGGATTCCGAGGCGTGATCCGCGTCGGTGACAATATCGATCTCGCCTTTGAAATCAATCACCGATTTGCCGAATCGATTGCGCAGAATCTGTCCCGCGTTGATGGCGGTATCGCACGCGGTCTCCAGGTATGGCGTCAGATCACCGGGAAAAGACATCTAATGTCAGCCTAATAATAACGTCAAATTAGCGAAAACAGGCAATTTGTCACAGCGAGGAATTTGCTAAGGAATTACCCCGTGTTGACGATGCATATCTCAATAAAGAAAGGTCCGTGATCCGTCTCGAAGGGAAGGGCGATGACGGGCCCGCTTGTCATATGTGTGATCGAGTGCCCTTGCCCCACGATGACAGACGGGATGGCCATATCAAACCTGATGTTTTTTTCCGAAAGGGTTTTCTTGGCTCCGCCGGAGACCATGTTCGTGATTTCACCGACCGCGTCCGTCACTTCATCGGTGATCTCAGTAAACTCTTCCATCAGCATATTGGATACGACTTTGAGAATGCAGGAAGCCGAGAAAGAAACAGCGATAGAGCCCTTGGCCTGTTCGCCGGCCAGTCCTATCAAACCTGTCACATCGCCCTTGCTGGTTTTGCTCCCTTTTATTGAGGGCTTTCCGGCCCGGGCATCGGTCTGCGCCATCGTTTTTAGGACGTTCACAATGGCATCAATGAATGGGTTAATATACTCGACGTTCACAAAAACACTCCCGCTTTTTTTGATTCGAAAAAACGCTCTGATCAATCTCCATTTATATCGGGTTTTTTTTTGCCGCGCAATAGCACCACATTAAAACGAACTATTTTTGCCGTCACATCCAACCCTCGATGACGCCGACGGCCTGTTCCATAACGCGCCTGTGTAAAGGACGTCTCTCCCAGTCGTAGGCATTGATTTCAACGCAATGCCGCAAATCCTGTGAAAAGATGTCTTTCATTTGAGATGCGATCTCTTCGTCATACACGACCAGATTGCTCTCGTAATTGTAGTTAAAAGCCCGATTGCAAATATTCGTGGAACCGATCGTGACAAACAGGTCGTCTGCAACGATCGTTTTCGCGTGCATGTTGGTCTGTTGATACTCGTAGATTTTGACGCCGGCTTTGATCAGGCGAGCGAAGTTTTTCCCGGCTAAGAGCCTGCTGGAGTACAGATCGATTTTGTCTCCTGAAACCATCACTCGAACATCCACTCCACGTTCGACGGCCTCCATGAGGGCTTTCATCGAGTCGAAATCGGGATTGAAGTATGCGCTGCTGATCCAGTAATATCGGCGACTGGCCGCAAGCGACAGAAGCACCATTTCCCTGACTTTGCTCCAGCGCTTTTCATCGGTGCGACCGACGGACGCGGCCAATTTGTCGCCGATGGGCCTGGGCGCAGGGAATAATCGCACATTTTCCAGGGTTAGGCCTGCCGACCTTTTCCAACTGTCGATGAACATGGATTGAAAATGGGAAACAACAGGACCCTGGATCCGGCACTGCGTTTCCCGCCAGTGGTTCGCGTCTTGAGCGTTTCCGCGCCATCTGTCATCAATGCCGATTCCGCCGGTAAACGCGATGCGCCCGTCAACAATGAGCAATTTTCTGTGCGTTCTGACATTGCCGTGCATCATTTTCGCCCAGGTCGGTGGATTTTCAATGGCCAGTTGAATTCCCGAATCTATCATTTCCTGCTTGAAGTTTTCTGTCATTTCGTCGCCGAAATAATCGACAATGACTCGTACGGCGAGCCCGGATTGTGCTTTTAATCTCAGAGCTTCTGAGAATTTCCGGCTGATTTCGTCCGAACGAAAGATATAGGTTTCCAGATGGATCGTCTCTGCCGCATCCGCAATGGCTTTTAACATAGCGGGAAATATCCGGTCGCCATTGAGTAGGATTTCAATGTCGTTGCCGCCGATGAGGCCTTCGTCGGTCACCGTGGCCAGCATCTTTTCAAAATCCGCGTCTTCAATCGCTTTTCCGGTTCGGTAATAACCCCACTGAATGGCGGCGCATGAGGAAAGAAGAACCGTCAGCGCCAGCAAAAATATGCATGGGTATTGGACTGGAAAGTGCGTCACGAGAGACTTCGCGTGGCTGCGATATCCAGTCATGGTTGTTTGTGCGCCTTCGTAAAAGTTGGAAATTTGAGTCGTCGATTGAATACAGTTATTCAGGCATCTTTTTCATGCCGGGAGAGGCGGGACCCGGCATATGAGACCTTTTATACCCTTCAGGAACCGAAAAAACAGACAAGTCGAACTTTTGTTTTTTTATCATGTGCATGGTCAATGTTGTCGTCACTTTTTGACCCTGGGCATCGGTTACCGTTTGTTGGCGGACAGGAAAGCCGTCCAGAGTTGCGATGGCGTCAAATAGTTTATGGATTCCCGGGGATTTTGTGTCGCCCATGGAAGCCCGGAAAATGTTGATCAGCAATTCCGGTCCGACGCCGGCTTCGTTTGTGATCCACCATGTTGTCCTGGATGTTACGCCCGGAGCCGTGACCGTTTGGACTTTCAATTCAATCTCTTGACAGTTCCATGCACCGATTTTTTTAGTCCGGCCAGTAATATGATAAATATCGCCAGGTTTTGCCGTCGGATTGGAGGTGATCGAATCATAGGCGGCAAGGGACCGCTCGGCCATCATCCTCATGTGCTCAATCGGCAGTACTGCGTAAGTGCGCGACGCAGGATGCAACAGGAAGGTCTCTTTTGTGTCCGGGCGGAAAATGAGGACTTCCTGCCCAAAAGAATCCTTCTTCAGTTTTCCAGCCCCGTACCATGTTTTAATAATGCCGTTGCGCGTGGGCATGTCCGCTGGAGCGATGGTCTCCAGGTATTCTTCCATATACCATCCCTGAGTTTCCTGCGCCCACGTCGCGGATACGAACAAAAGGCCGAGGGCAACTGTTAGGGCGAGAACGAGACCGGTGAATTTTGTCATTTGGAGCCTCCAATCAAAACCTTGAATTCGCTATGCCATCCCCACCGGCTTGTCAAGGAGTTCGGGGCGGTAAGGCGTCTCGGATTTTGTTTCCCTGATAACTGCGAGTGGTTCGTTGTTTTTTCCCTAAGGAACGAATTACTAGCCGATTATCATCTTTTCCGCGACCAATCCGCCCGTTTGAAATCGAATTAGGCGGCAATTTTCAATTTCCGGGTGGATTTTTTCATGGACCATAAACTCTGCCATAATCTCGCCGATGGCGGGAGCCATCATGAATCCGTGCCCCATGAAACCGTGGCATTGTATGAAGCCTTCGACGCCTTCAACGGGTCCCAGAATCGGATTGGTGTCGGGAGTGATGTCATAATATCCGCCCCATTGCCGCAAGACTTTGACCGCGGAAAGGCGTGGAATCAGATCGACCATGGCGCGACTGATGGCGGTGATGAATTTGAAGGAGGAACGATAATTCTCGGCCATTCCTTTCTCGACTCCCAGGCAGGCGTATATCTCACCTCGCATGGTCTGAGAAACGAAAAGGCCGCTGTCCATGGGCACGAGGTTGGGCCTGAGAAATGGACGTAGAGATTCCGTCACCAGCGCCTCGTGTTTTTCAGGATAATTGGGAAGATCGACCCCCGCCATCGCTCCGATGGCTGGAGCCCATGTTCCGGCGGCGTTGACGACAATCGAAGTTTCGATTTCGACTTTTTCGGTGGCGACGCGCCGGATCTTTCCGGATTGAACTTCGATATTCGTGACGGGATTATGCGTGATGAGGGTGTTGCCGTGCTTTTTTATTCCCTTAGCGAAGGCGTGTGCCACGGAAAAGGGAAACAAGACGCCGTCATTTGGATTGAAGGAACCGGCGAGTACATCATCGGTGTTGATGTAGGGACAAAGGCGATGTATTTCGCCAAGGGTCATCATTCGTGTTGGGGAACCGTGTTCGTTTTGAAGCTTGACGCTGGTTTCGAGTTGCGCGACATGCGAGTCGTTTTTCGCCAGAAAAAGATATCCGCCTTGCCTGAACCAGACATTTTCACCGGTCTCGGAGGCAAGAGACTTGAACAAGGAGATTGAGCGTTTCATTATTTCGATGTTTCGCGCGCTGCTCCATTGCTCGCGAACCCCGCCGCCGCAACGTCCCGTTGCGCCGCCGTTGAGATGTCCCTTTTCCACGACCACCACGTTTCGCCATCCCAGTCGGCCAAGATGCCAGGCCAGCGAAAGACCGATGACTCCGCCGCCGATGATGACCGCTTTGGCTTTCATTTTTCGCCCTGCTCCTTTTCGAGGCCGGCAAAATATCCGAGCGGCGTCAGCGACAAAGGGGGGCGACTGACAAGAGGCGCGGCATCGGCGATATCCTTGTCTGTTTCTTCTGCAATGATGCGCAACATGGCGCCCACGCACATTTTCGCCTGGCAAGCTCCCGTGCCGACGGCGAGATAACGCTTCAGGCTCTCCAGGTTGTCGTGCCCCGCGCGAACAGCCTCCCTGATTTCAATTTCCGTAACATCTTCGCACATGCAAATGAAGGTTTTAGGCATGGGACGCTCCGGCAAGTTCCTGCAAACGTAATTTGCGAGCGGTCGTTTCGCCTGCGTCGCACGCCGCAGCGGCCGCCGCCAGACGTGCGGATCGAATGATGTCATCCGGTTTATTATGCCCGGCCATCTGCCCGGCGACGTAAACCCCTTGCGCCGATGTGCGCCCGAAGTTATCCATGCGCGGTCGGAATGCCCCGATCTCTTTATCATATCCAACATGCACTCCGGCTTGCCCGGCGAGTTCGTAGCGGGGCGCAAGCGGCGCATCCACGGCAAGAATGTCGCATTTGACGCTGAAAGCGTTCCGGGAGTCGGGACCGGTGATTTTGACTCCCTCTAGTTTCTGGCGTCCCGAAGCTTGCGCGATACGAAATCCATGCAGAACCTGCACGCCTTTTTGTTCGAGGCTGTCCATAGAGCCAGTTGGTGTTTCTGATTGTTGTTTTTGCGTGGCGATGCAAGCGACATCAATGTTAAATTCATCGAGACGATTGGCAAGAGATTGAGCGAAGGCGTCGCAACCGATGACGACAGCCTTTGATCCGGCTCGAACGCCGTAACGCGCAACGAGCGATGAGAGAGATCCGGCCCCGAAGATTCCGGGAAGATCGTTGTTGGCAAAGGGAAGAATCTGTTCATGCGCCCCGCACGCCAGGATGTGTTGTTTCGCTCGGACTTTCGTTAGACCCCTGGAATCACGCAATACGAAAAACCCTTCGGAATAATATCCTATGACTTCAGATTCGGGCATGAATTGAATGTTTGAGCTATCGATGAGCTTTGCATGTTGCTTTGCCCATGCCATTCCGCTTTCAAACTCCTGGACGCTTTCCATAAATCCTAGCAGATGGCCGCCCGGTTTCATGTCATTATCGACCAGCAAAACGGAAAGGCCCGCATCAGCCGCTTCCAGCGCGGCCGTCATTCCCGCCGGACCGCCGCCGGCCACCATAATATCCGCTTCGATGTCTCGAATTTGCCTTTGATCGGCGGGTATGAGGTCGGGGAGTTTGCCAAGACCGCTAACGCCACGCACGACGGATCTAAAGCCTCTATTTAATATTTTCGATCCGGTGAACATGCCGTGGTAGTCGAACTTTTTTGGAAACATGATGTCCGCGACGCTCAGCAGATCAAATGATGTTGTGGGAAAACCGGTTTCACGTTCGACTCTCATATCATCGCAGCATAAGACGCGGTTGGATGGCGTGTTGGAAACGCCGTCGATTCTGAGCAGGCTATTGCCGTCAACGCTTGAAAGACTGAAGACGCCACGCGGCCTGTGAAACTTCATGCTTCTTGAAAAGGTTTTCAGGCCCGCTGCCAGCAGCGCAACGGCAACCGGTTCGGATGAGAATGCTCTGATACGCGCATTTTCAAAATTGATTGTCAGGCGCTTGCCGCGCTCAAAGCGTCGCCCGGGACGATCACTGATTCTCAGGTCGGAGGTTTTGCCCATTTT
>Ga0307990_1003765_pt1 | contig 11421 bp, 7 predicted proteins | sample EllFjometagen129_FD_203168 | JGI IMG/M metagenome (GOLD analysis project Ga0307990, IMG submission 203168) | Marine microbial communities from Ellis Fjord, Antarctic Ocean - #129 | ecosystem: Environmental > Aquatic > Marine > Unclassified | place: Southern Ocean | collected 2014-10-08
ATCATGTGCCCAGTTATTACTGGCAGCCTTGTGATATAGATTAATTCCTGTTGAAAAGGGAATACCAGCACCTCCAGTGCCTCCACCACTAAGAACATTACCACTCACAGTGGTACTATAGAATCCATCGCCTCCAACAAAGAATCTGATACCATACATTGCATCGGTATAAGGTGCTCCACTAAAAGTAATATCATTATTAGTAACGGCAACTTTAGATGATAATAGATTGGCGTCATAAGTCCTAAAATCAATTAGTGAAACATTTGCTCCAATATCAAAACCCTGCGTGAAATCATTGTCGTCAATGTTGATTCCGTCTCCAGTTCCGTCTCCATTGATAGAATAATCTTCTATACCATTCAGTCCAATAATAAAACGTACGGCCGAACTCCATATCGAGTTTGTGAATGTGTTACCACTGATTTCAAAATTGTCGATATTAGCATTTGCAGCATAATTCCATACATATACACCACGACCATAATCGGTAAAAGTATTTCCTGTAACATTTATATTTTCAATATCAAAGTTATCATCAGTACCATCACCAATATAAATTCCAGCAACAGCGGCGGTACAATCTTCCAACTCAAAAGGACCGAAAGTAGAAGTAGTAACATCCATTCCATCTATAGCAGATCTTAGATAGATTCCAACGAAAAAATATTCAAATGTAGATCCTGAAATATCAAAGTCGCTCAGCGTAAGATTATTTGGCGCAAAAATACCTATGCCCCTAGAAGTGGCACCCTGATAGCCAGAGCTAAAGAAACAATCCGTGACAGTAAGATCTGAAAATGAATTATAAATATATATTCCATGTCCATTTCCTGTAGCAATTGCTGCTCCAATATTGGTTATGTCCACATCTTGAAGTGTAAAGCCTGTTGTAGCACCTGTAACTAAAGTAACACCATAGGTAAGTATGGTTGGATGTGTAATTTCCAAGTCTTGAATAGTTACATCATCAACAGATACTGTAAATGCCGGATTAGCTGAAGCAGTAGGCTGAACTATCGTTGTAGGCCCTGCTCCAATAATTGTTACAGATTTGTTTACTTCAACATCTTCGATATAAGTTCCCGCCGCAACATTAATTGTTCCATTTTCTAAAACATCATTAATTGCTCTAGCAATTTCCATTGTTTCATACACATAAAAATGATCCCCAACGATATTTTGAATAGTTGAAGCTGTGTTTGGAATAAGATCGGTTTGCAAACCAAGTGAAAAGATATGTGCCTCAGATAACGTCTTTTGATAAAAAACAAATTTACTTGCATCTATATCAGTTCGAAAATCTGGATTTTTAACAACATAGTCAAAACCTTGAGCATCAATATCATGAATTGTCAAACTAAACTCATTTTGGGCATATAAAGGATTTGCCTCATTTTGAGTAAAAGTTGACCCTAATAGCATGATATTACTAGTAGGTCTAATTGGATTAGTATTTGTTGAATTATATAAGGCAATTCCACCCCAAACATTATTTTCTGTTCTAATTCCTTCTAAGGTAATATTGGATGAACCAGTTAAACTAATTCCGTTTCCGTAGGCAGCATTTTTAGAAGTTAAATTTTTTAAATTTCCCCCATCAACACCATGAAGATCAAATCCTGTTCTATTCCCACCATCAATAGTAATATTTTTTAATGTTAGATTTGTAACAAGGTTTGGAGTATTGGAAGCATGAATTGCAAAACCCCCTCCGCTACCTGTGCCATAATTTGCTGCAACAACTGGAGGTAAAATTGTCAATCTTTTAATAACAACATTGTCTGCTGATATTTTGATTCCATAACCAGTACCATTTCCAGAAGCATCAATAATCACTCCAGCTTTACTTTCCCCAATTATTTTAACTTCTTCATTTACATTAAGAGTTGATGATAATAAATAAGTACCATTTTTAACTTGAATAGCATCTCCTGGATCAGCAGCATCAATTGCTGCTTGGATAGTGACATAGCAATCAGCACTAGTTGTAGCTCCCGCATAAACACAAACTTGACCCGTCAAAGCTGGCGGAGTTGTCACCACAAAAATTGTAAAGTGATCCAAGTTTTCAACCTTTGCTTGCTTGTCTTCAATAACGGTTTCTATTTCTTTTGCATCACTTAACTCCTCCATACTTTCCGCAAAAATCACTTGGGCATCATCATCGCTTCCTTCTGGAATTGGCAACATCAAATCATACTCAAAACTCCCATCCTCCATGTCGGAGGTAATATCAAAAGCTACATTGCTTAAAGCATTTAATTCTTCTACCTGCTCTTCACTCAGAATGACTTCTTTGATCGTCAAATTTCCAGAATCAGCTGGAAGCTGTGTGAAGGTAACTGAAACTTGATCATTTTGTGGAGCAGTATAAACATGATCTAGCTCAACATTATCTATAGTATAAGAACCATCTTCATTTTCTTGCCAACCCTGAGCTGTTTTATTTTCCAGCCAAAATTGTTCATCATCATCAAGCTCTAAGCTAACACTTGTATAAGAATCAACTAAATTTAAAACATCATCAATTAATTCTAAACGCTGTACTTGAACTTCATTATCAACATTAACTTTAACTACCAGCCTATTAACCACATCTTCAACACAATCTTCCCCAGAACAAATGCCTAAAAAGATACTTTCTTCTGCAACAAAATTGCCAGTCACAGCTTCGAGCTGATCAGCTTGATAGTAAACCCTATATTCAGACTCGCTATTTTGAGAAAGAGCTAAATCTAATTCGTGTGCAGTAGCATCATAACTGGCAGTTAACTCACTTACTGCTTGAGCATAAACTAATTGAGGAATGGCAAATGATGCTAATTGAAAAAATGAAAGTTGAAAAATAAGAAAAAAAGAAATAAATTTACGGAAAAACCTTTTTAGTTTAGCCAATTTCCACATAACAATAATCTTTCAAACTATGTAGCAGGTTGTGATTATTATACTATCTAAGTATAACAAATCAATACACACTATATAACCACATTAAACATGGCTACCTTTATAAAACCACATTTATCCTCTAAATACAATCAACCAGTGGAGCTCCTTCTTAAATTAAGGTTGTCTATATATAATAGTATGTTGTAACTATGAACAAACAAAGTTTTTACCTGACCACCACTCTTCCTTATGTTAATGCAGCGCCTCATATTGGTTTTGCTCTAGAGATTGTGGCTGCTGATGTGATTGCTCGCTATCAACGGCTGCTGGGAAAAGAGGTCATCTTTAATACTGGCACAGACGAGCATGGCCAAAAAATTTATCAGCAAGCTTTAGAAAACAATCAAGATCCTCAAACTTATACTGATGAATATGCAGCTAAGTTCGATGACTTAAAAAAAATATTAAATTTAAGCTACGATCATTTCATTCGCACCACAAACTCAGATCATAAAAAAGCTGCCCAAGAATTTTGGCAACGCTGCGATGCTAATGGCTATATTTATAAAGATAAATATAAAACCAAGTACTGTGTTGGTTGTGAACTAGAAAAAACTGATTCAGAACTAGAAGATGGTCGATGTCCGCTTCACCCCAATCGTGAGCTAGAAATTAGAGAAGAAGAAAACTATTTTTTTAAGTTTAGTGCATTTGAAGATCAGCTTTTAGATCTTTACCAAAAAAACCCTGAGTTTGTAAAACCAGCTGGAAAACAAAAAGAGGTTACTAATTTTGTTAAGCAGGGTTTAAAAGATTTTAGTATTTCTCGCCTCAAAGAAAAAATGCCTTGGGGAGTATCAGTACCAGGTGATGATGATCACGTCATGTATGTTTGGTTTGATGCCTTAGTGAACTACATTTCTACTCTGGGCTGGCCTAAAGATCAGGATAATTTTGAAAAGTTTTGGCCAGTGGTCCAACTAGCAGGTAAAGATAACTTGCGCCAGCAATCAGCGATGTGGCAAGCAATGCTCATGGCTGCTGGACTACCTAGCTCTAAGAAAATTCTTATCAATGGTTTTATTGGCGTTGATGGACAAAAAATGAGTAAATCCCTGGGAAATGTAATTGCCCCCAATGAAATGGTAGATAAATATGGAGTTGATGCTACTCGATACTTAATAATGAACCTGGGACCATTCGGCGAAGATATGGATGTCAGCTGGAAAAAACTAGATGAAATATATACCGCAGATCTATCTAATGGACTAGGCAACCTCTGCTCTAGAGTAGCGAAGATGTGTGAACAAAATAACATTGGTGACAACTCAACTTCGAAGCTAGATAAAGTCTTTATTAAAAATATGGACAGCTATGATTTAACTGATGCCTTGAGATGGATTAAAAGTTTAATTACTAATACAGATCAATATCTAAGTAAAACTAAGCCCTGGAAAAAAGAAGGTAATGAACAAAAAGAAATATTAGTAGCAGCAGTAAAAAAGATTCAAATCATCTCACGCCACCTTCAACCCTTTATACCTGAAACAGCTGAGCTAATTTTAGACCACTTCAGTCAATTAAAGATCACTGCTCTAAAACCACTTTTTCCTAGATTAACTTAAATTATGATTTTTGATACTCACTGTCACTACAATCTGTCGCCCTTATATGAGAATTGGCAAGAACATTGGCAAAAAGCTCAAAAACATGGGGTAAAAAAGGCTTTAGTTCCTAGTGCCAGCATCGAGACCAGCCGTAGAGCAATTGAGATAGCTAGAGAAGATGAAAATCTTTACGCCGCGATTGGCATCCACCCCAATGAATACAACCATATTTCTGCGGCTGATTTACCCACTACTATTTATGAGCACGCTGCTTCACTATCTATCATTCATGACAATGAAAACGTGATTGGTATTGGTGAAACTGGCTTAGATTACTATCGTTTAAAAGAAGAAGAAAGAGATCTCGCCACTTACAATCAAAAAGAAGCTTTTAAGATGCATGTTCAGCTAGCTAATGAGTTTGATAAAATTCTTATAATTCATGCTCGCGATAAAGGTGGAAATAAAGAAAAAAATAACCAAGCCTACTGGGATATTCTAGAAATTGTTAAGAATAACTATCAATTTAAAAAACCATTCATTCTTCACTGTGTCTCTGGACCTAGGGAATATATAAAAGAAATGATTGAGTTAGGAGCTTATATTGGCGTGGGTGGCAATCTAACTTATCCCAATGCTAATGAACTAAGAGAGATAATTAAATTAGTACCCAAAGATAAGCTTCTACTGGAAACAGATGCCCCTTATTTACCACCACAAGAATTTCGCGGCCAAGTTTGTGAACCATGGATGATCAGTAAAACTGCAGCGTATTTAAAAACAGAGCTAAATCTAATCCCAAGTTTAATTGATTTATAATCAATAATTATTTCTTTTTTTACCCTTACTCCTGTACAATACCTCATCAATGATAAAAACTTACTTTCGGCGCCATCCGATTCGGACCAAGCGTGCTTTAGAAATATTGCCCGGCTTCGTATCTTGGTCTTTAATTTTATTCCCATTTTGGGGTTCATTTGTATTTCCGACTCTAGTTGCTTACTACGTCATTACTTTCGCAGTTTATTGGCTGTATCGTTCACTTACAGTCGCGATACTTTCTATAATGGCTCATTTGAAAATTAAAGCTACTAAAAAATTTGATTGGATTACAGATCTAAAACAACAATTTCCCCAAAAATGGCGAACTATTCATCACGCAATTGTTATTCCTACCTACAAAGAACCACTTTACATTTTACGTCGTACCCTAACTGCTCTATCTAAGCAATCTTTTCCAACTAAAAATCTCCACGTCATGATTTCTTTTGAAGAAAGAGAGGGCAAACCAGCCAAAGAAAAAGCTCAAAAACTACAACAAGAATTTAAAAATAAATTTGGCCACATTTGGGTCACCTTCCATCCAGATATTGAGGGAGAGGTAAAAGGAAAATCAGCTAATACTTGCTGGGGAGCCAAAGAAGTCAAGCAACAATTAGTAGATAAACGTCACATTCCAATCCAAAACATCACCGTCACTAGTGAAGATGCTGACGCTGTCATGCATCACCATTATTTCGCAAATTTAACCTATGAATTTTTGAATGTTGATAAACCACATAATAAAATTTGGCAGGGGAGTATTGTTTTTTACAATAATATCTGGCGAGTACCGGCTCCAATTAGAGTAATGGCTTCAATTTTTTCAGTCACCCAAATGTATATTTTAATGAGAAAAGATCGCCTAATTAATTTTTCTACTTATTCCACTTCTCTCAAACATGTTCATGAAATTGGATATTGGGACACAGACGTTATCCCTGAAGACTATCGCTTGTTCTTTAAATCTTATTTTGCTAAAAAGGGAGACTTTGAAGTTGATCCAATCTTTCTGCCAGTATATCAAGATGCAGTTGAATCTAATACCAGAATGGATGCCTTCAAAAACCAGTATGAGCAACTTAAGCGTTGGGCCTGGGGAGTTTCTGATGACGCCTATATTATCCGTCAATATGTGCTCACAGAAGGTGTTCCTTTTTGGGATAAAACCATTAGAGTTCTGAAAGTAATTGAAGACCATTTCTTATGGCCAGTTAATTGGTTTGCAGTCACTGTCTCAGCTATATTACCCCCACTACTAAATGAGGAGTTTAATCGTACTATGCTTGGTAAGACATTGCCTCAGGTAACTTCATTTTTACTGACTCTCTCCTTAGTCTCTATGTTTGTCATTTTCATAATTGATGCCATTAACCGTCCTCCTCACCCTAAAAAACGGACCATATTCTCTTATATCGGTCAGCCATTAGAATTTTTACTACTTCCCATTGCAGGTTTCTTTTTCTCTGCTTTACCAGGAATTGATGCTCACACTAGGCTCATGTTTGGCAAATACATCGAGTATAAGGTTACAGAAAAGGTCTAGATTCGATTGAGAATTTACTGCATAATACAACCATGCTTAGTTTAGCAAAAAAAATTGATCGTTGGCTCCATTCCCATCTTTTCCTTTTACTCGCTTTAGCACTACTAATAGCTCTAAGAATACCCAGTTTTTTTGAGCCATATTGGTATGGAGATGAAGGCATCTACTTAACAATTGGCAATGCAATTCGAAATGGAGAAAGACTTTACACAGAAATAGTTGATCACAAAACCCCGATTATTTATTTTCTAGCAGCCGTACCCACTCAACTTTGTTTTAGATTTCTAACACTGAATTGGATGATAATTAGCACTATTGCTTTTTATGCAGTGGCTAATAAGTTACTAAAAAAACAACTACCCGTCATCATCTCGACATTTATTTTTGTTTTTCTAACCTCAGTCCCGTGGTTCGAGGGCAATATTCCCAATGGTGAGTTGTTTGTCATGGGATTTGTTTTAGTCGGTGCGTGGATCATGTTTAAAACTAAAATTTTTGAGTATTTTCTTAATAAAAGAAAGAGCTTGTCTGGAGTAGATGATAAATTCAAATTATATTTAGTCGGCATCTTTTTTGGTCTAGCTATATTAACAAAAGTGCCAGGACTATTTGATGTGGTGGCTTGGTTAGCAATATTTTGGTTTGTGCTAACAAATAAAATAAATCTACTCTTTGAGCCCAAAACTAGAGCCAAATGGCTGCGATTACTAAAAGAAACTCTCCTTCATCTTCTATTTGTAGTGTTAGGAATTATTACTCCTATCTTAATCTCAATTATCTACTTTATCTCAATCGGCTCTGGTCAGGACTATCTTCAGTTTGGTCTACTCTACAATTTTCACTATGCTGCCAATTGGGGCTTACCATTCCAAAATAAAATTTTAGAACAATTCTTTACTTTGCCGGGGAAAATATCAATTGCAGCTTTAATCTATCTAGCTCTAACTTTTAAATCAAAATATTTTAAACCTAAAGACCAGATAATTTTTGGCTGGTTTATTCTATCTTTAGTCGGAGCCTTACTTTCAAATAGACCTTATCCCCATTATTTCCAACAGCTAGTGCCAGCATTGTCTTTATTACTGGGTAACTTGATTCTCATGATTGAATTTAAGAAAAAAAGCACTAAAAAATTTAAGTCAGTTATCTCCATGAGTTTGGTTTTATTAATTCTCTTTGGAGGAGCTCTAAAACTACTTAATTTTGGCGCCTACCCATTATTTTCTTACTATCAAAGATTTCTATCTTTAGTCTCAGGAAAAATAACTAGACAAGAATATCGACAATCTTTTAATTACTTCATGACAGATAACTATAAAGCTGCTGAAATTATTAATCAGTCTGGAGTAAATGAAATATTTATTTGGGGTACCAACCCCATGCTCTATGCTCTAACTAAAACTAATCCAACTGGTAGATTTACAGTTTCATTTCATATTAAAGATTTAGGTGTTTATGAAGAAACTATTAATAGTGTTAAGACTAAAAAACCACTTTTTATAATAGTCATGGATGATGAACATGAAAAACTACCCGGACTAGATCAGTATTTACAAAAATATTATGTACTTAACTCCAACTTCATTAATTTTAGTTTGTGGAAACGCCTGCCAGAGCTAGTTTCTTTAGGCACACTATGAACTCACACTTCAGGATTCCCAAATATCTAAAAACACCATTCCTAGTATCTTCTCTAACTGTGATGACAATGTTTCTTGTTACGCTGATCTTTTTTTTCCGTATTCAACCACAAGTACCTCTTTTTTACTCACTAGCCAGATCATCACAACATCTTACTTCTAAAGGCTGGTTATTTTTGCTACCAACAATATCACTTTTTATTGGCCTTACTCATCTCATGATTGCTGAAATAGCCAAACACGCGGATCAACTATTGATGAAGTTATTTGCTTGGACTACAGTTGGTATTCAATTAATTCTAGGACTAGCTTTATTTAGAATTTTGGCAATTATTACTTAATTTTATGTGGCCTTTTATTATCGCTTTTACTATTAGTTTTCTGATTACCCCAATTGTAATTAAATTTTATAAATCAAAAAACTGGGTCGATGATCCTAAAAAAATAAAACATGCCAAAAAAACTCATTCTAAAGCAGTACCAAGAGGTGGTGGCTTAGTCATCTATATTGGTATCTTGCTGACAGCGATAATTTTTCTACAAATAGATAAATATTTAATTGGTATATTATTGGGGGGATTATTGCTTGTTATTGGTGGTACTTTGGATGATATTTTTGACATCCACCCCTTACTTAGATTGGGGATTAATACTTTGGCGGCTTTGATTGTAGTTGGATCAGGAATTGGCATTGCCTACATTACTAATCCTTTTTCCAGTGAAGTAATTCACCTCAACCAACCCCAAATTCCAATTTTTCTCTTTGGAAAAACTCGTACTATTTGGATAGTAGCTGATCTCTTTGCACTGCTATTTATAGTTTGGAACATGAATATAGTTAACTGGTCTAAAGGAGTTGATGGTCAACTACCAGGTTTTGTCAGTGTGGCTGCACTCATGATTGGCTTTCTTTCATATCAGTTCATCGATGATCCCACTCAATTTAATACTGCGCACCTAAGTTTTATAGTTGCTGGATCATATTTAGGTCTATTATTTTGGAACTGGTATCCTCAAAAAATAATGCCTGGTTACGGAGCTGGATCGCTGGGAGGCTATTTCTTAAGTATTTTAGCAATCCTATCTGGAGCGAAAGTCGCTACGACGTTGATGGTGCTAGCCATACCTACTGCCGATGCTATTTTCACCATTAGTAGAAGAATTTTAGCTGGCAAATCTCCTTTTTGGGGAGATCGAGGTCATCTCCATCACAAACTATTAGATGTATTGGGTTGGGGTAGAAGAAGAATTGCTGTTTTCTATTGGATGTCTAGCTTAGGACTAGGCTTACTCTCGCTTCGCCTCAATACATGGGGTAAGATAATAACACTAGCATTAGTAATGAGCTTAGTCTTCGGATTTCTCATTTGGGCTAAGTTTCAGCAATCTAAAAATCTACATGAATCTAACAGATAACACTTTATTTTTAATCCTTAAATCAGCTCGACCACAGCAGTGGATAAAAAACATTGCTCTTTTTGCAGCTTTAGTTTTCTCTGGCTTCTTCTTTTATAATCCTAGTGATGGTTTTCCCTATTTAATTACCGTCATTTTAGCAGCCATAATTTTTTCATTTTTAGCTTCCAGCATCTACATCATCAACGATATTATTGATTACGATGCCGACCGAAAACACCCATTTAAAAAGAAGAGACCTATTGCATCAGATAAGCTACCAAAGCCAATTGCTTGGTTTGTGGCTATTTGTGGCCTAACTGTAGTTTTTTTAAGCTCATTTTGGTTTGCACCATTTTTTAGAATAATGATAGTGGCCTACTTTCTATTGCAAATTGCTTATGCTACTAAACTCAAACATATTCCAATCTTAGACGTAGCTTCAATTGCAACTGGATTTTTAATTAGAATTTATGCTGGAGCGGTGGTAGTTAACCTACACATGAGTGTCTGGTTTTTACTAACAGTCATCTCCGCTTCTTTATTTTTAGCCGTTGGTAAACGTCAAAGCGAGCGAACTCTTTTAGTTGGATCTGATGTAGATAACAAAGATCTAGGTGAAACAAGGCCTACCTTAAAAAGATATAGTCAGCGTTTATTAGATCAATACACTGGCATGTTTGCCAATGCGACTTGGCTTTCCTATGCCCTATTTGCTTTTCAAGATGAAACCATCAGACCAGATGAAAAATTTGCTACTTTTTACGGCATCCTGCCCCGCACGCTTCAGTCACAAAAACTATTAATGCTGACCGTGCCTTTTGTTATTTATGGCATCATGAGATACCTTCAGTTAGTTTATGAAGACAATCAAGGTGAATCTCCAGAAAAGGTTTTACTAAGAGATAGACCTTTATTAACCACAGTTTTTCTATTTGGTATCTCGGTAATGATAATAATTTATGTATTGAGCTAATTTTTAAATGCGAATCAAACATGGGCAAATAATTCTATTTTTAATTCTTTTTTTTGCTTTTGTGACTCGTATTTATCGGCTTCACGTTCCCGATCGTTATATATTTGATGAGGTTTATCATGTTGTCACTGCTAAATTAATCGCTGCCAATGACTCACGTGCTTTTGAGTGGTGGCATAGTCCTATTGAGCCCAACACAGCCATAGACTGGCTCCACCCACCACTAGCTAAATATACCCAAGGCTTTTTTATTAAAATTCTTGGTAGTAGTAGTTTTTCTTGGAGAATCAGCTCGGTATTGTTTGGAGTGGGTGTGATTTGGGCAATTTATAAGCTAAGTGAGGAACTTTTTAATGATCAGCTGCTGAGCTTACTAGCTGCTGGACTAGCTTCTTTAGATGGTTTGTTGTTAGTCCAATCTCGAATTGCCATGAATGACATTCATGTCACTTTTTTCATCTTATTAACTCTAATTTTCTACATTAAATATAAAAAAGAACCTCAGAATAAAAAACTATTTTTAACTGGCTTAATGGCTGGACTGGCTAT
>Ga0307990_1003766_pt1 | contig 11419 bp, 9 predicted proteins | sample EllFjometagen129_FD_203168 | JGI IMG/M metagenome (GOLD analysis project Ga0307990, IMG submission 203168) | Marine microbial communities from Ellis Fjord, Antarctic Ocean - #129 | ecosystem: Environmental > Aquatic > Marine > Unclassified | place: Southern Ocean | collected 2014-10-08
CAAAGATATTTATAAATCAAAAAAAATGATTATCCACGACTGGGGCAAAGCTAAAAATTTTGGCAAACAAATAAACACATCTTATGATGAAGAATCTCCTTTTTTTTCTGATAATGAAAAAACATTATTTTTTAGCTCAAAAGGACATCAAAATATAGGCGGCTTTGATGTGTTTTATAGTAAATTTGATAATAATGAATGGGCTAAACCTATGAACCTCGGATATCCAATCAATACTACTTATGATGACTTATATTTTAACTTATTAAATAAACAAACAACAGCTCTTTACACTTCTTCTAAAAAAGGCGTAGGCATATCATCTGATATCTTTTTTGTTAATAATTTCAACCTTAAATATCTTAAAAATATTGAAAATTTGCTTGCTGAAGTTACACGCAATCATCCTGTAATAAAAGATACTAATCTTATAAATATTGAAAATATTCCTTTATATACAGTGCAAATAGGAGCAGGGAAAAGTATGAAAATAAACTCTTTTAGTGTGCTTTACGGGGTAAAAGAATGCACTGGCACTGATGGATTAAAACGATTTATAATAGGAGAGTTTAAAACAAGAGAACAGGCAGAAGCCCTAAAACAAGAAATTATAAAATTAGGATATACCGATGCATGGATACCACCAATTGATGAAAATCGTTCTATCTGTAAATAAAATAAGACACAATATACAAGTATCAAGACAAAAGACAAAAGACAAAAGACAAAAGACAAAAGACAAAAGATAAAAGACAAAAGACAAAAGACAAAAGACAAAAGACAAAAGACAAAAGACAAAGGACAAAGGTATAAGGATATAAGTAAAAAGATTTATGTTTTGAACTATATGCTTTTCTGTAACAAAAATTATTTTTGACTTAACATAGTAAATTTTCTGACAAGCTTATGAACATATTATATATCTCTTACGATGGTATGACAGACCAGCTTGGACAATCACAGGTGATACCTTATCTTATTAGACTCTCAAAAAAGCATACAATAACTCTTATAAGCTGCGAAAAAAAGGACAAACTGTATCAGGATAATAATGAAACGAAAAATATATTAAAAAACAGCAAAATAGATTGGCATCCTGTCATATATACTTTAAAGCCACCCATACTCTCAACAATATATAATATAAAAAAAATAAAAAATAAAATTTTTAAATTAAATAATCTGCATCAAATAGAGATAGTCCATTGTCGCAGTTATATACCGGCTCTTATTGGCTTATATCTGAAGAAAAAACTAAACATAAAATTCATTTTTGATATGCGTGGCTTTTGGCCAGACGAAAGGATAGAGAGTAACTTATGGAACATAAAAAATCCTGTATTTAAAATTATTTATACTTTTTTCAAGCACAAAGAAAAAAAATTCCTTTCTCAAGCCGATTATGTGATAAGTTTGACACAAAATGCAAAAAACGAAATTCTTAAAAGGAAAGATATTTCTACTCAACCTGTTCCTATCAAAGTTATACCTTGCTGCGTAGATACAGTTCTTTTTTCTGAACAAAATGTGAATATTCAAAAAAAAAAATATTATAAAAAAATATTTAACATAAGCGAAAATGATTTTGTCATCTCTTATCTAGGTTCTTTAAGCACATGGTATATGCCTGAACAAATGCTGAAATTTTTTAAACAAATTACTCTAAAGTATCATAATGCCAAACTAATGTTCATAACAAAAGAACCTGAAAAATTAATCCTCAATTTATTAAAAAAAAATAATATTTCTGATAAGAAAATTATTATTATTCAAGCCAGACGCAATGAGGTTCCTGTTTTGCTTAGTTTAAGCAAAGTATCTATTTTTTTTATTAAACCTGTTTTTTCAAAAAAAGCATCTTCACCAACTAAAATGGGAGAGATTATGAGTATGGGAATACCAATAATCTGTAATGCAGGAACAGGTGATACTGATAAAATTATTAATGATACTAAAACAGGTTTTATTATTGACAAATTAAATAATGATGAATATGGTAAAGCTATTGATAGTATAGAATCATTATTATCAATTTCTCATAAAAAGATAAGAGAGACAGCAATAAAATATTTTTCTATTGACAAAGCAATAGAATCTTATAATAATATATATGAAATAGTAGGGGAGAAATAGCTATAAATTACAGGGATAAAGGAAATTAAAAAACTAAAACTGGAGACAGGAAGCGTGCACTAGTTTTAAATTAATAATTTGTCATAAAAAAGAGTTATTCTTATAAAAATACTTTACACCGGCTTTTGAATTTGGCAATGATTATTTTGATAGCGGTTTCTTATCAGATGACAATTTTTTAGTATCTTTTTTGCTTAAAGCAATCCAGTTAGTATAACAAGTGGAATTTGGAATAAGAAATTTTGTATCACCACCATCAAGTTGAGTATATCGCAGGTTTATATCTGTAACTATGCCTTCACAACCAGCTACCTTTATTTTATCACCATAACGAAACGGATGGTAAAATAATATTAATATTCCGGACAAAAAATTTGATAAGGCATCTTTAAGTGCAAGTCCCAGTGCAAACCCTGTTAATCCCAAACCGGCAACCATTGCCGTTACATCAACACCTAATGTGCCAAGTGCTGTAATAAGTCCAATAATAATAATTACAACTTTTAGTGTAGAACCAATTAATTGAAAAATCTTTATTTTATCCTTATCTTTATCTGCTTTATGTCCAAGTTTAACAACAATTTTCTTAAAAATCAATGCTACTACATAAAAAGCAAGAAAAATAATTGTTGATATAAGTAATTTCGGTGAAAAGGATATAATCTTTTCCACTAAATGAACAAATATTTCATTTGTTATTTTAATCATTTTATATTGTATATATTATCACTAGTGTCCGACTAAATTTAAAAATTTAGGTAAAATCGTTTCTAAATATTATAAGATTCCTCGTTATCACTCGGAATGACAGTGTTATTCAGAGTTCAGGGTGGTGATAAGGACGCGTTTTACGCGTCCTTATCACCACTTCCCAACATAATGAAGTTGTCATTCCGAACGGAGTGAGGAATCTACTATTATAAATTCTAATTTCATTTTTAGTCGGACACTAGTGATATATTATTAAATAAAATTTTTTTGTCAACTACCTAAACTGGCAACCATAACAGCTTTTATAGTATGCACTCTGTTTTCTGCCTCGTCAAAAACAAGTGATGCTTCGGATTCAAAGACATCATCTGTTGCTTCCATACTTGTTAAGCCATATTTTTTATAAATTTCTGCTCCTATTTGTGTTTCTCTATTATGAAAAGAAGGTAAACAATGCAAAAATTTAACATTAATATTACCAGTCATAAGCATTACTTTTTTATTAACCTGATAAGGTTTCAGAAGTTTTATACGTTCTTTCCATACAGAATCCGGCTCACCCATTGATACCCAAACATCTGTATATAAGAAATCGCAATTTTTAACAGCTTGCTTAATATTGTCGGTAATAGTTATCCTGGCTCCTGTATTTTTTGCAATGTCTTTACATTGTTTTACAAGTTTGTCATCTGGCTGGCATTTTTTAGGAGCAGCAGTTCTAAAATCCATTCCCATCTTGGCAGCAACTATCATTAAAGAATTAGCTACATTATTTTTTGCATCACCGAGAAAGCAGAAAGAAATTTTATTTAATTGCTTATCTGAATGTTCTGCCATTGTCATCAAATCGGCAAGCACCTGTGTTGGATGAAATTCTGTTGTTAATCCGTTCCATACCGGCACGCCTGAAAATTCAGCAAGTTCTTCAACAATTTCCTGTCCAAAGCCACGATATTCTATTCCATCAAACATTCTCCCAAGGACTCTTGCAGTGTCTTTCATTGTTTCTTTTTTACCCATTTGAGAACCTGTTGGTCCAAGATAAGTAACATTTGCGCCTTGGTCCAAGGCAGCTACTTCAAAAGCACATCTTGTGCGCGTAGAAGATTTTTCAAAAATTAAAGCAATATTTTTACCTTTTAATGTTGGTTGTTCTGTTCCTGCATATTTTGCTTTTTTTAAATCAACACTAAGGTCTAATAAAAATTTTATCTCTTTTGGAGTAAAATCCAGTAATTTTGTAAAACTTCTGTTTCTTAAATTTAAAGCCATAATTTTATTTTATTTTATTAATATTTATAAATTTATTCTAAAAAGTCATACTGAAACAAGTTCAGCACAGGTTACTGAAACAACCCTGAAACAATTTCAGGATGACGTTGTTCAGCACATAGTTTTGTAACAATTTAATATTTCATCGCAAAGATATTTCTTTTGTTTTGCATTTTTCATTTTGCATTTAGCAATGGCGTTTAACGTACTATTTTAGTTCCACAGCTATCATCAGACAGTTGCGTTGCTTCGGTAATTATTGTTTCTTTGCCACCATTTTCAACAAAATTAATAGCTGCCCGTATCTTAGGTGCCATACTTCCTTCTGTAAAATGTCCTTGTTTAAGATATTGTTTTGCCTCAGAAACAGTAATTATATCTAATTTTTTTTCATTAGGTTTATGAAAATTTATACAAACATTAGGCACATCAGTTAATATAAAAAATTTATCTGATTTTATTTTTACAGCAAGTTGTGAAGAGGCAAGGTCTTTGTCAATCACTGCATCTATACCAATCATTTTATTATGCTCATCAAGATAAGCAGGTATTCCGCCTCCGCCAACAGTTACAACAATGTTTCCTTGTCTTGCAAGTTTTTCAACAATATTCCAGTTATTAATATCTACCGGTTTAGGAGAAGCCACAACTCTTCGCCATCCTCTTTCTCTTGGGTCTTGTCTGAAAACCCAGTTATTTTCATTAATAAGTTTGTCTGCTTGCTTTTTAGTATAAAAAGGTCCAACTGGTTTTGTAGGATTTTGAAATGCAGGGTCTTTTTTATCAACAACAACTTGTGTTATCAGTGTTATTATATTGCGTTTAATATTATTTTTTTCTAATACATTTCTAAGTTGTTGTTCTATCATATAGCCAATAGAACCTTGGGTCTCTGCAACACAAAAATCTATTGGCATCTTGGGAACACCAAAAATATTAGACCCTGCTTCATGTTGTAATAACACATTTCCAACTTGCGGACCATTACCATGTCCTATCACTATATTGTAATCTTTCTTAACCAGTTCCAGAAGATTATTACAAGTATTATATACATTTGCTTCCTGCTCATCAATTGTTCCTTTTTGTTCACTCCTTAATAATGCATTGCCTCCAAAAGCTACAACCACTAATTCTTTCATATTTATTACAATATTTATTATTAATCTTTTGCAAATCTAAAAATATTTATTGAATTATCATTATTGTAAAAAGTAATATTATTTGTAAGTAGAGGCGAATAGCCGTTTACCTTATAAAATACATATTTTATTTTAAACAATTTATAAAAAAAATGTAAATTGCATTTTTTATTAATAATAACTAAAATAATTAAACCATGAAGAAATTAAAATTAATCTTTATTATATCTTTAATAGTAATACAGGCAACAGTTTTTGCACAAAGTGTATCTATTAATGAAGATGGTTCTTCTTCTGATAATTCAGCTATGCTTGATGTTAAATCTATAACAAAAGGTGTATTAATTCCTCGTATGACAACAGTACAGCGGAATGCTGTTGGTTTGCCTGCAACAGGTTTAGTTGTATATGATACTGATTATAAGCAGTTTTGGTATTATGATGGAGCATTATGGGTACAAATTGGTGGCAGTGGAGCTTGTGTTACATTAGACCAAGCTTATGACTGTGGAGGCAATGGCACTGGCAGAACAATAACTTCTGATAATGGTCCTGTTCAAGTTAATTATACAACTGCCTTTGGTGCTGACATTAGTGGTCTGAAAGTAAGTTCTTTTGTTACTACTCAGCCAACTACGGCTTTTGAAGCACTTAGTTCCTCTTCCGGACCTGCTATATATGCAGAAAATACTGATGCATCCAATGGATATGCTACAGTTGAGATACATCAGGAAAGTAATTATAGCACTCCAACTCAAATGGTTTCTGCTATTGCAGGTAATTATGATGGAAGTGATAACAGTGCAGCAGGAATATTAGGGATAGTAACTCAGGATATTGCCTTAGGAGGCAGGGCAGGCGTGCATGGACAAAATTTCCGCTCTGACGGTGGATTTGGAGTATATGGTCAGGGATATAATGGTGTTGTTGGTGAAACATCTTATGAGCAGGGATATGGAGTTTGGGGCGACAACTTCAGCACTGGAACTACATATAATAATATCGGAGTTTGTGGTTCAGGATATGTTGGAGTATGGGGACAGACAACAAGTGCAGGATTCGGCGTGTTTTCATCAGGAGAACTAGGAGCAAGCGGAATAAAATCTTTTATGATTGACAATCCTCTTGACCCTGAAAATAAATATCTAAAACATTTTTCTGTTGAATCACCGGAGGTCTTAAATCTGTATAGAGGTAGCATAATACTTGACCAAAACGGAGAAGCAACAGTAAAATTACCTGATTATTTTGAATCTATAAATATTAACTTTACATATAACCTAACTCCTATAGCCAGCTCTGCACCAAATCTGTATATTAAAAAAGAAATAAAATACGGTAAATTTCAAATAGCAGGTGGTAAACCAAATATGAAAGTTAACTGGACCGTTTATGCACAAAGAAATGATTTATATGTTAAAAAATATCATGAAAATACTATTGTAGAGCCGGAAAAAAAAGAAGGAGTAAAAGGTAAATATCTAATGCCTGAACTATATAACCAACCTAAAAGCAAAGCTATAAACCAATTACAGGAATTAAAAACAAATATCAGCAAACAAAAAAATTTGAAAGATAAAAATTAGATTTATTACAGCAAAAATATTTTTAAGTATCTAATTCATTGTAACATTCACAAGTGCTATACATTATATCACTTAAATATTATAAATAATAAAAAATTATGTTAGCAAATTTTATAACATGGAATGTTAATCCTGAAATTTTTAGAATTGGCAATTTTGCAATAAGATGGTATGGTTTATTATTTGCTTTATCATTTTACTTTGGTTATATCATAATTTCAAAGTTTTTTAAAAAAGAAAAAATTCCTGACGAGCTTCTTGATAAGCTAACTATTTATATGGTTATAGGCACTATTGTTGGTGCACGACTTGGTCATTGTCTTTTTTATGAACCTGATTATTATTTAAGTAATCCTGTAGAGATATTAAAAATATGGCATGGCGGATTAGCAAGTCATGGAGCAGCAATAGGAATATTATTAGCTTTATATATTTTTTCAAAAAAAACCAAAAAAAATTATTTATGGATATTAGACAGAATTGTTATTGTTGTTGCTTTGTCAGGATTTTTTATAAGAACAGGTAATTTGATGAATTCAGAAATTATCGGAAATTCAACTAATGTACCTTGGGCTTTTGTGTTCACAAGAATTGACAATATTCCAAGACATCCGGCACAGATTTACGAATCTTTATCATATCTTTTAATATTTATATTCTTATATCAATATTATTATAAAAAAAATGGCACACCAATGCGTGGTTTTCTTTTTGCTATGTTCTTAATTTTAATATTTAGCGCTCGTTTTTTAATAGAATTTTTTAAAGAAATTCAGGTTAATTTTGAAAGAAATATGAACTTGGATATGGGACAATTGTTAAGCATACCTTTGATAATTACAGGAATTATAATACTTTTATGGAGTATAAAAGACAATAAATCCGGGAATATTAGATTCCATAAAGAGGGAACAAGTTCAAAAGTTGGGGATTAAAAACAATAAGCATTTTTCCCATCTCATTACATTCATAGATATGACATGTGGTCAATAATTATAATATCAACTTTTCCAAAGTTTTGAACTTTGGAAAAGTTTCTAATACATTAGTAAGACCTGTTTACCGCATAACAGAAATATTTTTTGTATAAGTATTTTTGCCAATTATTGTTTATCAGACCTGATTTTACATTTTCACCAACTTAATTTGTTTTCTAATATTTTTGGTTTCCAAAATGCAGTAATAAATGCCGGAAGCCAGGGCAGAACCTTTGATGGTTATATTATGAATGCCTTTTGAAAGCTCATTGTTAACTAATTCCAAGACCTCTATTCCAAAAGTATTGGTTATGTATAATCTCACATTGGTTGTTTCCTGAATGCTGAATATTATTTGTGTTGAGTTGTTGAAAGGGTTTGGATTGCATTCAAAGACAGTATTATTTTTATTTTTTCTTTTTTCTTTTTCGGATTTTTGTTTTGGAGATTCTTTTGTTGAATGGTCATGTGCGCCTGGATAATAATCTCCCAGTAACATTTTATTACAAAAATCGCAGCTGATAGTTGGGTCAATATAGGCTTCAAAAATACCATTTCCATAAGTTTCAAAGCCTGGATTTAATTCAATGTAACCGTCTGTCCCTACATTAAAAGTAACTTTTTCAGGTGTTGTAATAGCATAAGAAGCAGTAATATATTCAGTTGCTACGAAATTGTTTTGTAAAGCCGGCGATTCAGTAATATGTATTCCTTTGTCATAAATACAAGGACCACACATATTTTTATAAAGATTCCAGCCGGCATATACAACTTCTGTAGCATTATATGGTGGATTATGTACCATGAAGTCACGGGATTTTGCGGGATTTTCACCATCCGGATAATATGGCCAACTAATCCAATCATACCAAAAAGCAGGTTTCCCTGTTTTGTAATATGAATATTGAGAGGAAGGTGGTATATCTTGCCATTCTGCAATTAATGTACCAAGCGTATTTTTTTTATACCAGTAACTTTTAAAACCATATTCTTTTATTTTTTCGTAATCAGATGAACTTGGTTTTGCATTACATCCAACAACATTTTGTTTATATTGTTTATCTTGATTATCAGAAGGAACATGATAAATACTAAATCCATCTAAAAAAATCTGATATTTATCTTCTGCTAAATTTCTGAAAAAAGTATTGTTAGGACCATTTGTTTCATCTGCTTTATGTACTCTATCTAATCTGATTTTTTCAACATAGTTACCTTCACATAAATTTTCAGTAGATCCAGGTGTCTGTCCATGAAATAATAAGTCTGCTAATCTGTTTGAGTAATCAATACACTCCCACCATTCTCCTGATATCTTCGTGCAATTAATCCCATAAGGTTCACTACTATAATTATAGCTAACAACATTAAGTTTTGCACCATATTGTAATACCATAGAATGACGTAAATGAAAAAAAATATTATTTTCAATTAAATTATGTTCTGAATTGCCACTAAGACAAACACCATAAGCTCTACCCGTAGATCTGTCATCATACCATTGGGCATCATGAAAATAACAACCGGATACTGTATTATAATTTCCGTAGATTCCTATATGAAAACGTCGTGTAAAATTACTTTCAACTCCTCTTATCCAACAATTACTACCATTAATTGTTATTGTATTTGTATTATATTTATCATAATCATCAACGACCAATTGTTTTTGCATGATATATATATCTTCTATCCCTATATAATTTTTAATTATATTAATACAAGTTCCTGCATTTTCTGGTAAATCAAAAAAGAAATGAGTTGGTTTGTTAAAAAGATGACTGTCTCCACCGGCACCCTTAAGAATTATTCTGGATTTATTTATATTTATTGATTTTTTAAATAAATAAACTCCGGCAGGAAAATATATTATTAAGTATCCACTTCCATTATAACTATTAATAATAGTGTTAAGTTCGTCACAATTGACAGTTTCATATTCTATTCCATAATACGGCGTTGATGTTAAAGGTTCGTTATATTCTGTTGATATTATATTATAATTTGGATCCGTAGCAATAATACATTCATTAATGGTTACACCATCCGGGTATTTTAAAACAGGACTGCCTGCCTTAACCCAGTGATTATACCATTCACCAGTTCCATTATCAGGAAGTCGGTTCGCTGGTATTATAGTGCTTATTTGACTATTTACATATATAGCATTAAAAAACAAGAATACAAATAAGATTAGTTTTAATTTTTGTTTTTTAATTAAATAATTATGTTTCATTTTAGTTTAAAATTTATTTATTAATATTTTTATATTACTTATGGCGCATACCTATCATTTCCACCATCACACCATCTAAAAGCAGAAAACTTACAGGAAACAAAAATTGTATCTGATATTGTATCTTTTTCATATACAAAATTACCACTGAAATGTCCTTCAACCAAGCCCCATACATCTTCATTTTTTGTAATATGTATTTTTGTACTTAATGAATCATTTAATAAATAGTACGTTGTATCTATAAGACAATTATCTATAAGACAATTATTTGAGGGAAAAGTTATGGTAGCATTAATAATATCAAATTCTCCAAATTCTCCAATTCCACATCCATTATAAACACACTTCAATAGAAAACCCGAACGATCCGTTTTATGATAACAGTCATTATAATAATTAGAATCTAATTCAATAAGTGTGCTAGTACTAATACTATTATAAGCAATTACCCAAGAAAAATCTTTAATAATCTTAATTGTATCACTATTTTTTAAAATAATTATTTGACTTAAATCATTTGATGGACGCGGATAGCTACCGCTACAAGGTCCCCAACCGTCATTATACTCAAAACAACTATTTAGAACAAAACCAAAAAATATAAACAGAAAAAAGTAAATTATCTTTTTCATTTTTTATTAATATGTTTTAAATTAAAAGCCCAGCCAAGCTTGAAACTGCCTGATATACTAAAAAAAAAATCTTTACCTGCTTCATAACATTTCCTATAACGAAAATATTCCCCCCACTCACTCTGCCATATAACTATTTTCTCTTGATATTTACTTGGTTTACTTGAAATACATCTTTTTCCAATTCCCAATGCAATATCAAAAACAAAGCCCTTTTTTGAAATAAACTGCCGACCAAATTTTAAATGTAATCCAATCATATTCCTATCAATATAATAATCATCTTCATAAATTTTTATTGCTCTTGTAAATTGATATAAAAAATGAGGTGCAACATAAAATCCTGTTAAATTCGGTTTTGATTTTGATAAATAATATTTTATTTCTGTATCTGTGCGAATACCATTCATTTTTTTAACACATATACCTGTAAAATCACTACATTCAAAATGACAGTTTTCTTGATTTAAATTAAAAATATATTCTATATCCTGTTGCAAGCTCACTCTTTTTGATAAATTAACTTCTGTTCCTAATTGCACGCCACAGCTTCTTATAACATAATCCCCAAATAAACTAAATGGTGAATATTTTAACAAAAGTTTAGTTTCTTTTATGTTTTTTAAACTATCCTGAGCAAATAAATTAATATTTGCTATATTCAGAAATAATATTAAAATTAAATATCTCATTTTTTATTTAATATCTGATTTTCCTTTTTCAGTTT
>Ga0307990_1003767_pt1 | contig 11419 bp, 4 predicted proteins | sample EllFjometagen129_FD_203168 | JGI IMG/M metagenome (GOLD analysis project Ga0307990, IMG submission 203168) | Marine microbial communities from Ellis Fjord, Antarctic Ocean - #129 | ecosystem: Environmental > Aquatic > Marine > Unclassified | place: Southern Ocean | collected 2014-10-08
TCACGCTTATAGGGAGTTTGATCAACGACATTCCATTCGGTTAGTTCAGAATCCCAGAGACAGAATCCAACGTGATGCTTGGTGGTTAGAACGACATATTTCATTCCAGCCGCCTTGGCAATACGTGCCCATTCTCCGGCATCAAAATCAACCGGGTTAAATTCACTCTTCTCGTCGACACCAAAATGGATGAACATTCCAAATTTCGCATCCTGAAACCAATCCATCCGATCCGCAACCGCATCCGTCTGAGCCACCACAACACTGGACAGCAACAAAACAACGAGACATCCCAACAGCCTAAATGATTTCATCTTCATGACTTTCCTTTTCCAAACAGCGTAAATGAGTTCGACTCCATACTTATTATTTCTTTATGATCCGTCCGCCATTCACTAACGCACAGCGGGCACGGAGGATTCGATTAAACTGAAGACCACGTCGTCAAAAGAACCCTTGCTTCTAAAACTGTACAGTCCAGACTTTCCCGAAACGAGATCGGTATCTGTAACACGGCACTGCAGGACGCCGTTGACGTAGCCCTCCAATGCAGAGCCATTGACCACGAGCTTCACATCGACCTCTGTATTCGGTGTCAGCGTATCGTTGGGCCCTTCGGCCAAGATAGACGTTGTCCCGCCGACTCGCTTGAGAAGCTTCCAAGATTCTTTGTTGTGGAAGAAGCGATAGACATTGTCGCTGTCCGTGTATCGAGCAATAACGCCGATGGCACCATCTGGAACATAGGTCTGATCCAGTTTTATTTTGGCCTCCACGGTGACGTTGACGTACCGATCATCAGTGCAGGCGTATCGAGTCCCTTCATTGTTATCCACCTGATACTCAGCGTCCCCGCTGGAGGTCACCGACCAATTCCCCCCATTATTCGACCACGCCTCCGCTCCAACTTCGAAGTCTTCCGAGACAATCGCCGGAACGGTCACACCCGTCCTACTGGCTATAGCGTAAGCGATTGCGGGGCGATTCGCGGCCTTATACACAGTCGTGTCGGTGATACTACAATCGGGTCCGCCATTCTGCCGTACCTGAGTGGAATTGGTATAGTTGTCATGTGCCAATAGATCATAACAGAGGCGTTGCGTATACTGGAGCCAACGCTGGTCCCTGCCGTCAGGGTATTTAACATTTTCAGTCACATTGTACCTTATCTCTATCGCTCCGGAACCATTGTCGTTTTGAATTCCCCTGAGTGGGTGACTACTAAGCGAGTCATGAAAATAGTTGTACTCGATCAACGTGTCTGGCATCTGGCCCGTCGTGTAGACCGCACCGCCATCATAACACTGGTAATTGTAGTTTGAGATGTCATTAAACCTCACGACATTATTGACGCAGGTGGTTGAATCCGGGTAATTCCCATGCCCCCACCCCAGTGTAATCCCACTGTATTTGGTATCATGTATGCGGTTATTCTCAATCACTAAGCTGTCCACGATGTACGCGGAAAGGGCCGCTGCTCCCCAGTACTCTCGGGCCGTATGTTCGATCGTATTATTTTTGATCCAATTCTGGGCACACACCTCTTCATCGATCACCCCGAAATCATTGAACTGCATGCAGCCCGTACCATCTGTGACCAAATCCCATTCCCCAAGGCTAAACCAAGCGGGAAAGGTATCGCCTTCAAAGTCTTCGGTGGTGACATCGCCATTGGCCGTATTGACTGCTTGGACACAATCAAAGCGGACCTTTGCATTGTCTGCATACAACGAGAAGGTTCCTCTCGAGCCGGCAGAATCGGTCGCGCTGCATTGGGACACGCCATTGACAAAACCTTCCATAGCGGAACCATTCACAACAAACTTCACGGTATAATCCGTGTTGTTGGCGACCGGGTAAGAAGGACCTGTCGCTATCACAGTTGTCACCCCGGCGGTTACCTTCGCGATCTTCCAGCGCTTGTCATGATGGGTGAACTTTACAAAGTTGCCTGCATTTCCTAATTTGGCCAGCCCCATCTCGGTGTCGCCATCGTATTCGCTGACGCGCTTGAGTTTCGCCTCCATCGTGCCATTCGTATGGGACAGGGAACGCTGGTGGCAAAAATTTCCCGTATTCAGGTAAGTATGAAGCCAATCGCCAATCGCAATGGCCGTATCGGAAATATCACTAAACAAATTCCTCTCGATCAGAGTATGGCTCACTCCGTTTAGTGCATCGAGACCTACTCCACCAAGGTGTTTAAACACGTTGTTCTCAAAGAGTAGTCCATCGGTCGCTTCCACAAAAACAGCCGCCTTGGGTCGATAGTCACTGGATTCGGTCATGGCGTAGCCACCGTCTCCATCGCTCCATTTCGATGCCTGCTGCGTGAAGGATCCTTCGGTAGAGCAGCGAAGTTCGGTGCTGTAGGCAAAGGTCAGTCCATCGAATCGCATATTTTTCACTTTTTCCGTTAGCGACGCTCCCCTAATTTGCATAAGGGTCTCTGTTTTTGGGATGGTGACCTCGGCTCTGGCCATGTCTTCTCCTGTCAGGGGCCAGTAGTAGACGGTGTCCGACTTTCGGTTCAAGTACCATTCGCCGGGCGTGTCCAAAAGCTCATACGCATTTTCAATATAAAACGGCTTCTTAAACGAAAACCGATTATGTCCTGTACTGGTTAGCGACCATTTGAAGTAAGGCTGTTCCATAATGATCGCCGTTTCGCCAGTCCCTGCCGCCGCGAAGCTATTGACAAGAACGCGATGGAAAGACCAGTTGGAAACCTGGACCAGCTCCATATCTCCAGGATTCTCGTAGCTGGGAACTGGAGATAGATCTAAAATAATACCGTCCTGAAGTCCTGAGCTATCGGAGTGAAAACCTTTTCCCCTATAGGGTCTCGAGCTGACCGCTCGCTGCGCCCTGCTGCCATTAACGTACATCTGCCGGAAGTTATCCACCGAAGTGACGCTGGCCTGATACAGGCTCGTCCCGGAAACCGGCGTCCAGCCCGTCACCTTCACGCCACCGGTCAACAGTGGCGTTTCCCCCGATTTGGCACGATAGATCACAGTGTGGCCGTTCGTACCCGAATCTGTTTCGTCAAAGCCAATGGTGGAGTCAATGGGGTATTCGCCGCCCGCGATAGTCACCACGATATCGCCGGTCATGTTCTGATTGATTCGGCGAACCGCGTTTCGAACCTTTTCGATCGTCTTGAAGGGTGAGGCCTCCGTGCCTGCATTGCGATCATTTCCACTGGGCGATACATAGTAGGTCGACTGAATCGCAGCCTCTTCAACCTGCGTTGACGTAGCGCACCATGCGCTTGCGCCCATTAAGACCAGCATATACACAAATAGCTTCTTCATGGCTTTTTCCCCTTCACTGTGATAGGCCGCCTACATCAGCACACGATACGACAGTCAATTTTGTAATGCTTTTTAGTTGATTAGAACTCACCATGGGATCATCGTCTACTTCCCATGAACGGCCTTGCGTACATCTTCCATCACGGCCATACACTTGGGATTAAAGATGGGGTGCTCATCCGTAACATCGGCAGTCAGGATCAGGTTGATGGTCACCGGGATCTTGGCCTCTGCCATACGTTTGAAGAAGGCAACATACGCCTCGGTGGAATGGATCGGGCCACCGCTATACCGGCCATTCATCGGTCGATTTTGGAACCAACCACCCTGGTCCATGAGGCACCACCACGCGGGGCTTACGTCGCCCAACTGCTGGCCCGGGCCGAGGAGTTGGAGATCGGGCTGTCGCAGCTCACTGCCGCCGTCGGTAACGGCCAACTCGCTGAAGGGGCTGACCATCGGTCCCCGGTTCGTACTGAATCCCACCACGGCCTTGGGATTGCCCGCCTTGATCGCGCGGGCCCAGCCTTCCCAGGACGGGTTGAGGGGATAGTCCCAGGCCAATGCGCCGTCCATATAACCAAATCCCATCAGTTTCTCGCCATAGCGCAGACTGCATTCGCGTAAGATCGCCTCGATATTGTCACTGAATCGCTGGGTGTCCGCATCATTGGCACCCAGAGCTTGCCGCCAAACCTTTGGGTCGTAGCCGTTGTACCCGGTATGCAGATAAAACAGGGTGCGAATGCCCCGCTTGTCCAGTTCGTTGATGATTTCGCCCAGCAAATCGCGTTTGGCCGTGCGTCCCGTCGCAATTTTGTCTATGGCCGCGCTGGGTCCGGGCCAATAGAAACCCTGGTGCGTCGCGGTGAATGTCACCCATCCGGCACCGGTGCGTTCGATGGCGTCGGCAAACACCTTGACATCAAACATTTCCACTGATTTTTGAAACCATTGGGCCCTCTTTTCACCGATGTTGAAACCACGGCTTTGTGACGACCAATGGACAAAGATGCCGTATTTCCCATCGACCATCCACGAGGCATCGCCCCGAATCGCCTGCGCCCGCTGTACTTCTGCCTTGCGTGCAGCCGCCGTGCCCAATTCGATCGAAAACAGGTGAAACTCCTCGGTCACGCCCTGGCCGAAGCGCGGGGATCTCCTGACGCGATTTCCTTCAAACGCCGCCGTAGGTTTCGCATCAGGCACGCGAAAGGTGATCAGGTTTTTACCGGCTTTCAAAGGCAAAGTACCGGGGAGTTCCTGTCGCCAGAAAAAGGGGCGATAGTCCCAGGTCCTGATGATGGACGGGGCCGTCAGAACAGAGTCTCCCGAGCTCACTTCAAGATTTGCCTGTTCTCGCTTACTATAGAGTACGTCGACCACGTAGTCATCGTCCTTCGGTGCCATGACTGTCCAGGTCACCGTGTCCTGAGGAGACGAAAAACCGTGCACCACGTTGCCACTCCTAAAATGACGCTTGGCATTGCCGGACAGTGCTCCGCGTGAGGCGATGATGGCTGTCACACCATCCGGACGTAGTTGGTAAACCAAAGAACGATCATCCAGACGCCCCATTTTCGAGACGTCCAGCGGCTCAATCCCCAATGCCAGAGCAGGGCTTCCGGGCCGGAAGCTGAAATCACCAGCGATGGGATCTTTAAACATAGGATCGCCAAAGAGACTGGCCTTTTCTTTGCCTGCCGCCCGCATCTTAAGCAGATGCTCGTCCATCCAGTGCGAGTCCGTCGGATGGTAGTAGAGATTCTTATCCATCTCCGTTGACTCAAGCTTGGGACCTACAGTAGTCTGTCCTCTTCTCAACCTTTCGGATTGGGCTTTGCCACCGTCGGGATGAGAGATGATAATATTACGTTCGACCTTAGATCCTGTCACTGGAGCCCACTCAAAGCTAACATAACCGTTTCTGGGCACCCTCGTGGGAGCCACAATGAAATTGTTGATGATATCGTTAACCCCCTTGGAGGCGATTCCCGCGGCATGGCCTGCGTTATTATAGAGGACATTCCCATAGATGAGCGTCTCATGCTGGTCATCATCGCAGCGGATGGCCGCCGGCAGGGAATGCGACAGATTGTCGTGCAGGTAGTTATAGCGAATGATATTGCCCGTCCCCGTCCCGGAGATATAGATGCCGTTTCCATCAGAGAGTAATTGAACGGAATGCGAAATCTCGTTGTATTCAAAGAGGTTGTGCCGGGAATGCATATTCTTTTCGCGAAGCTTCCAGCCCTCGTAACCACCCCGTCTTCGATTTCCCCCCTGTCCCCTGCCTTCGTTTCCTTGAGCCACTCCCGGAGGCCGGGTCTTGCCTCCGGCGGAACGGGTACTAATGACCACCGAGCAATAACCACCATGAGAAAACTCGTTATGTGCAATCCGGTTATGCCCACTTTGCCAGGCCCAAAAGCCCGGGGATTGCCAGGTAATTTCACTGAAGTGATGAATATAGTTATTGATGATATCGTTGTGATGATTCGTGTCTTTGGAGCCAAGCCCATAACCCACTAGCAGAATCCCTGCCTCGCCCAGATGAGCGAATTCAGAATCGACAATGCGATTACGCTGGGCATGCAAATCCAGGCGCAGGCCCGTGCCGCCTGAATGGACAAAACGACAGTCCGTAACCCGACACTCCTCGGCCCCGCGAAAACGAAGCAGCGCGGTGGGCTTATCGAACATGTCCCAGGCATGCTGCAATCCCCAGCCCGCAACCTCTTCATTGCTTTTCCAGGCCCATCGATCCGCATGGGAAAAGGTGAGTCCGGAGAAGGCAATGCCTCGCACGGGAGTATCCGTGGGTCCATCGTAGTCGACGACTCCTTCGACACGAATCAGTTCGGTTGTCGTTGGAGCGAGGATACCACTAGGGGATCCATTCGCGGCCGGATCAGAGGGCCACAAATAGATCTTGCGTGTTTTCGTGTTGACCACCCATTCCCCGGGTTCATCGAGTTCTTCCAGGATATTCTCCACCCACACTGAAGCGGCTTTGTCTCCCATCAGTTCTAGAAGATAGGGTGGCAAACTTCCCATACGACCAGCAGCCCCTACTCTTGTTTTGGCAACGCGGCTCTCTTCATCGACCGATTCGAGCGGGAGCATATTGATCTCATAGGCGACACCTGGCCGTACCTGGATTTCCACGTCTTCCAAATTATCCCAATTTTTCACCGCCCCTTCCGGAAAATTTAGAGTCCTGCCGTTTCCATTTTTTGTCGGCAAAAACCCATCACCTCTTGCACGATTCAAGCGTCCCTGCGCATCATAGAGAGTGTAGAATCTTTCCAAACCTGTGGGTATGTCTACCACCCAGACCTTGCCAACCGCTTTGGCGGGCAATTCAGCAGACTCTGATGCCAATCGTTTCCAACCGGTCACCGGCACCCCAGCACTAACCACAGGGTTTTCTCCAGGGTAGGCAGCAAAAGTCAAATAGGCCGGACCCGACGATTCACCCGCTCCATATTTCGAAAGCGTAACAGCTTTCGAATCCGAAGGAGATCCGTCTGCCATTCCCAATACCAAGGTTTGGTTGAGTTGATGACGTCCCTCTCGAAGGGTAATCACCACCGGCTCTGTATTGCCCGCTTTACGTAAGGCCCTCACCGCCTCCACCGCAGCCGGAAGGGATCCGTAGGGTTTGCTCAGGCTGCCATCAGCCTGGGCACCGCCGTCGACAGACACGTAGATGTCCAAGGCAAAACTCTCCCCCTGCGCAGCAAGCACAACCAGCATCAGCAGCAACTGAAAAACAATCCTCTTCGACCAAACGGACCTGTGTTGATTTTTCATGGTGTTTCGCTCCGTTTTATTTTTAGTTTGAGTCGTTACCTTGTGTCAGAACGTAAACCAATCTTAGACATATCGATTGGGACAATGCCCATTTTCAACGCTGGAGATCCCGGCTTAAATCTGAAGTCGCCATTTTCCGGATCCACGAACATCGGATCGACAGCTAGGCTATTGGCGTCGCCGCCGTTGCCTTGCAGTTTTTTCAGCACATTGTCACCGCGGCTGTTATCCGCTTTGCAATAGTAGATGTTATAATCAGAATTGATGTCTGTCATCCGCGCAGGGACCCGCCCCCTGCGATCCTCGCCAACCTTTCCTGTTCCGCCACCCGGGTCAGAGATGAACGTGCAGTCCGCCAATGTTGAATAGTAGATATTCCGCTTATTGCTCGCACCGTTCATGGGACCTTCGACGATCTTCAGGTAGAGACCCCGTGGTGCGATGACGTCGGCGATAATGTTGTTTTCAAAACGGTTATTCAACTTCAAGGTCATGCCCTGCGACTTGCATTTGTAGAGCAAGTTCCCAGTAAAGAGAGTATCCATTTGTCCGCCGTCTGTTCGCATCCCGCTCTGCCCATTTATTGAGGAGACCAAATGATGGATATAATTGCCGCGAATCACATTACCCGCGCCGGCACCGCGAACGTAAATCCCATTGCCATCCCCCAGGATTTGCATGACATGATGAATCTCATTGTTTTCAATCAGATTATTACGCGTATGCAGATAGGGGCGGACAGCGTCCAAGGTCGGATTCCTTGGGATCGTCCCAACCTCATGCCATCGGATGGCACGGCTCGACTCGCGTTTATTTTGCTTCACGAAAAAGCGGCTCACAATACCGGAAATGATCATCCCCGAATAATTCGAATGATGAATCAGATTGTTCGCCACACGGTTTTCCCCGCTCTGGCAAAGGAAAATCCCGGGTGAGTGCCAATAGATTTCACTGACATGATGAATATTGTTGTTGATGACGAGATTCTTTTTATTCACGTCCTTGATACCGGGACCGTACCCGCACAGCAGAATGCCGCCGCCGCCCATGTATTCGATATGGTTACCGGAGATTGTGTTCTCCTGACCATGCAGGTCCACACGGATCGCCCCGCTTCCGCTGTCAAGAAAATGACAATCTTCAATCGCGCAGTTCTCAGCCCCACGCAGGCGAACAAGGGCGTTGTCCTTGTCGAACATATCCCAGTCGTGCTGCGTCCCGGCATCATCAAGAGTCAAAGTATACCGTTCACCATGCTTGAACGTAAGACCGCGGAAACAAAGGTTGCGCACGGGAACATCTTTGGGTCCCTGCTTATCAACGTCACCTTCAACCCGAATAAACTCTATCAATTGAGGAGCCATAACAGGCGAGTCACCCCGCGGCCAGAGATAAACCTTGCCTTCCTTCGTATTAAGCACCCATTCGCCCGGCTTGTCGAGTTGCTCCAACACATTCTCAACCCAGCAGCCGATTTTATTCATCCCATACGTTGCAGGAATAGCCGTGCGGGCAACCCCAGCCTTTTCATCAACCGACACTAATGGTAGCACATTCATGGTCCAAAGTCGGGTGGGACGGACCAAAATCTCCACGTCAGTCACATTCGGCCAGTTTTTTAAAAGCCCCTTTGGAAATTTGAGTTCGGTCGCGCTCCCACTCGGTTTGAAACGCTCCGACCGCGCGCGCGGCAGCATTCCCTCATCATCATAAAGGGTAAGAAAGCGGCCCGAGACGTTAGCCTCCAACACCTTGCCCCGCGCCGCCTCCGGCAAACCAGGAAGCGTGCCGGAGACCTTTTTCCAGCCCTTGATTTCGCGTCCTGAGCTGAACACCGGCGTCTCGTCGGAATAAGCGGCGTAAGTGACAGTCGAATCACCGACTCCCGAATCCTCTAAACCAAACACAACCGTCTTGGTCAGTGAATAGGTTCCTTCGCGGACGAGGACAACGATATCGCCGGATTGACTCTTTTTCAAATCCCGCACTGCGTCACGCGCCCGCTCCAGGCTTGCAAACGGGCCATCAGTTCCCTGGGCATTGGGACTGACTAGCGTCCCGGACCACGCGTCAGAGCCGTTGGGGGATAGGTAGAAATCAGCTGTCGGCGTTTCAGCGAAGCATGCCACCCCCACCATCAGGGTCAGCACACAAATGGACAGTTTCTTCAGTTCTTTTCTCATAAAATCAGTCTTTCTTTCTCTTGGACTCAATCTGCATCTTATTCCTCTGATTCCCGTGTTATTTTCAGCCCACAAACTACTCAATGGGCTTAAGCCTTTTCTTATTGATCTGCGGTGGCTTGCGTCCGTAGGTCGGATCATAGACCGGAACGCCCATCCCCTGCGGGGTTTGCCAACCGGGTTTCGGCTTATGCGTCACGTTTAGCGAGATGTAGGCGAAGAACGTCTTGTCCTTATTCTTCTAGATAAACTTCATCCCCTCGCTAAACCAGATATCAGTACAATAGCCTTCGAAACGCTGGTGCTTACCATTGACGATGTAGGTATCGTCGAAATAGTCGTTGCCCCAATAGTCGGGAGCCTGACCGACGCCGCCAGCCTGGTGGTAGACACTGTGCTGGAAGCCCCGGTCCTCCGGGCGGTAGGGATAGCAGTCGCCGAGATGCCACTTGCCGAACATACCGGTTGCGTATCCGTTGTTTCCAAAGATATCGGCCATGGTGGTTTCGCGGCGGCGCAACATGCTGCGTCCCTGAACCGTATGCCAGACTCCAACGCGGTCCGAATAGCGCCCGGTCATCAGTGCCGAGCGGGTCGGCGCACAAGTGGGATCGACATGGAAATTATTCAGCAAGGTTCCCTGGCTGCGTAGTTTGTCGATCGTCGGAGTTTTGATAGCAGGATTGCCGGTGAATCCCAAATCCCCATAGCCTTGATCGTCGGTAATAACTATCACGACATTGGGTTTCTTCGCCTCCTTGGAAAAGGCCGGCGGTACAATGGCACCCGCCAGAATGGCGATCAGCATAAAATATCTTGTTTGCATCATGTTCTCCATTTAGAAAGAAACTTTAACTACCGTATCATATTCATTCAGCGCTTTGGCAGGCAGTGAAATTTTCAGGGTATCGCCCTCTTGAACAAAGTCCGCCTTTTCACCGTTAGCCAAATAAACAGCGGAAGTAGCAGTGCAACTCAGGCCGCTGACCGTGATAGAACCGGACTCTGGCCATTCGAGGATATGCAGGTAGAACGTCTTGCCGTCCTTGCTTACCGAAATGTCACCCCACTCCGGGCGCTCGTCTAGAGGATTGCGAACGGTTGCGTAGATGGACTCGCCGTTAACCTTGAGCCACTCGCCCATGGCACTGTAGATGCGTACCGCTTCCGGATCCAGTTTGCCGTTGCCCATGGGGCCGTTATTGATCAGGGAATTGCCACCGGCACAAACCGTATGCACGAAACGGTGGATCATTTCCTCTTCCGTATGATAGTAGCAATTACCCTTGGTCTTGTAGCCAAAGGAGGAACTGACACTGTCGGGCGACTCAACGTAAAGCGGTAGTTTCCGGGTGGGAACTTCTTTATCACCGATCGAACAATAGTCATAGAAAGGCAGGTACTTCGCTTCAATCACGCCTTTGCCTGAATGGATGATGCGAGAATTGATCAGGCAGTCGGGACGGTGCTTTCGAACCATGTCGCTAAAGAGCTTCACACGTTCCATGTTCATTCCGGACGGGGTATCGAACCAGATCAAATCGATTTCATAGTTCTTCATCAGCTCCTCGACTTGAGGAAGGCTCTTTTTCGCGATATAACGATCCATGTCGGGTTTAAAATCCGCCGGGAGGTCGGGATGGATGATCGCGCGGTGCCCATTAAATCGCGGCCTGATAAAGGGTGCGTCCGGCTCGTCCCAATCCTGCGCCTGCGAATAGTAGACGCCGAACTTCAGGCCGTTGCGATGGCACGCCTCGCTCAGCTCCTTGATGATGTCGCGTTTGAACGGGGTGTAATCAACGATGTTGTACTCGCTGACCATCGAATTGAAGAGCGAGAAGCCGTCGTGGTGCTTCGACGTGATGACAACATAGCGAATGCCGGAATCCTTGAAGACCTTGACCCACTGGTCGGCATTGAATTTTGAAGGATTAAACTTTGCCGCTACCTGATGATATTCATTGGCCGACATCTTACCGGAGATCTGAATCCATTCGGAATAACGATGCTGAGAGCCGCGACCCTTGTACTCGCCCTCCAGCGTCGAATAAACACCGAAGTGAATGAACGCACCGAACTTGGCGTCGCGAAACCACAGGT
>Ga0307990_1003768_pt1 | contig 11418 bp, 10 predicted proteins | sample EllFjometagen129_FD_203168 | JGI IMG/M metagenome (GOLD analysis project Ga0307990, IMG submission 203168) | Marine microbial communities from Ellis Fjord, Antarctic Ocean - #129 | ecosystem: Environmental > Aquatic > Marine > Unclassified | place: Southern Ocean | collected 2014-10-08
CCACAAACACGATAAAGAGCATAAGAATTATTAATACTCTTAGTTTATTAATATTCATTTAAAATCCTCCAGATTTTTAATTTAAAGAAAAACCAACCGAGAAAGTAACCCAGCAAGCTACGGGTTTCCCACCACTTTTAGCAGGTGAGAATTCCCATTGTTTAACAGACTTTATAGCAGCCTCATCTAATCCACCGGGACCTGACATTAATGATTTTACAACGTCAATTGCCCCTACAGAACCATCGGTAAATACTTCCACTTGTAGTACGACATCACCTTCTATACCTGCATTTTTAGCAAAAACCGGATATTCCAATGGAGCTCTTCTAATGGCAAAAGGTTCATCTTCATAGATAGCAAATTTTGAAGTCTGACCCAGAATTTTCTCCTGAATTTCAATTAATTCATCTAAAATTGTTTTTTCAATTGTATCAATGATTTCAATATCTTCATCATCTTCACTATCAAGATCATCTTCTATTATAATCTCAACCACAGGTTTAACAGTTTCTTCAGGTGGCTTAATTTTCTCTTTGATCTCAGGTGGGATATCAATTGCTTCGGTGATGTTGATATTTCTGCTATACGGTTTTACTTCAACCTTAGGGGAAACAAGAAATGTAAATAATAAAATCAGGATAGCTAAGCTTACCGATTTATCATAATAGCTTCCTGCAATGTCTTTCCAATCAACTGTTTGTTTGCTCATATTTCACCTACCTTAGCAACTTTGCTTCAAAATAAACACGCAAAGTTTGTGCTTCACGTAATTGATTCAGAATATCGGACATAATACCATAACTAGTATCTTTATCTGTTCTGAAGCAAGTCAGCACATTAAAGTCTTCTGCTAATTTCTTTTGCATAACGTACTTTACATCAGGTATGGAGACAACAAAATCATCAATCGAGATCAATCCATTTTTGTTTACATATATTGTAGCCGAATGATTACGTGGAATTTTTTCAATACTTGCAGCTTTCGGCATTCTCACAGGTATTCCTTTTTCTCTAACAAACACTGTGGAAACCATGAAGAATAATAGAAGCAGGAAGGCTATGTCAGACATAGATGCAGTTGGTATTGCCGTTTCAGGTCTTGCACTTTTTTTAATATTAGCCATAATACCTTCCTAATTCGTTGATAAAGATATTTTTTCTGCACCAGCAGCTTGAAGTTTATCTAAAACCTTCACCATATACTGGTATTTACTTTTTCTATCTGTTTTCAGGGATATCACCATATCGGGATTATCTTTAACAATCTGATTAACCATTTTTTGCAGATCATTCATTGGAACAACTTGCTCATTTCCACCGGATTTAAGAGTAACGATTCCATCCTTATCAATCCAGATCTTGGTAAGGTTTTCATTTTTTAATCTAACTTTTTTCGTAGTGCTGTCAGATGCAGCCGGTAAAACTATCCCCAAACCTTTTTTTATATCAAATTTTGTAGTTGATAGAAAGAAGACAAGCAGCAGAAAAGCTACATCAGACATTGATGCAGTGGGAATTCCTCCCAGATCTTTTCTTTTTCTGCGTAACACAATTGCCTCCTATTTATTCTCTACAAGAGTTTCTATCATTTTTTCTGATCCTCTTTGCATGTCCATCACCAGACCATCTACCATACCAAGGAACATATTATTAAAAAACTGCATTGGAATAGCAACAGCCAAACCGGCAGCAGTTGTGATAAGAGCGATTTGGATACCGGTAGCAACAATAGTAGGTTCCACTTCACCGGCAGCAGCAATATCACCAAATGCACGGATCATACCAATAATTGTTCCAAAGAAACCGAACATTGGAGCGAGGTTAATTGTTGTAGAAAGTGGAATAAATCCTTTTTCTAAGAATGCCATCTCGATAATACCCGCATTTTCAATAGCTTTTTCTACTGCTTCAATCCCCTTATCAACTTTTAAAAGACCGTTATGCATAATAGCAGCAACTGGTCCTTTTGTCTCTTCGCAAAGTTTAAGGGCTTCATCATATTTTTTCTTCTCAATAAGTGGAATCACTTTTCCAAGAAAATCATTAAGATTAATTTTTGCATAATTGAGAGAGATTAGTTTCCATATAATTGTAGCTATACCCCAGATAAGAAGAAGGAGTACAGGATACATTACAAATCCACCTTGAATAAAGATGTCCACAAGCCCGCTGCCAACGATCTTACGGGCAAACATTTCAAGTCCACCAGATTGAGAAGTTTCCTCAAACGGAATTTCTTCTACAACCTCTTCAGCAGCAATTTCTTCAATTGTAGCTTCTCCTTCTACAGCCTCCTCTTGTGCAAAAGCTAATGCAATAAATATGAAATTAGTAAGTGCTAATATCATGAATATGGTTAAAAGTCTTCTTCTCATTTGATATCCTCCAAATTATTTTTATTTATTTTTTATATTACCATATATAAGTCAAACCAAAAGAATAAGTTCTTCCAGCAGTTACATTTGCAGGATTTCTATCTAATAGATCTTGTGCAAAAATAGTATTAGGGTCTATATAACCATCACCATCAGGATCTAAATTAATTCCACTGGCATATGGGTTTCCAGTAATAGGATAGACAGAATTAAAATTATCTTTATCAAACAAGTTAGAAATATTAGCATAAAATCTAAGTTGCATATCTTTTCCAAGATTGAAGTTTTTTGTAAATTTCATATTGGCATTTGCTATATAAGGGGCGAATACACTATTGGTTTCCAATGAAGGCTCATCATTCTCATCATGTGGAGTATAGGGTGTACCTGAAGAAAGTGCATAAAGAAAATTAACTGAAAAATCTTGGAGAGGAAGGACAGTTTCAGTAAATGGGATATAAAATTCCTCACCTGCTCCCACTTTAAAAGTAAAGTTAAAGCTAAAATTATGTCGTGTATCCCAATTTAATGGGAATTCTCGCAAACTCTCTTCATTATCTATAGAAGTTGCAGAATGATTTCCGCTTGCCCAAGTTAACGAATATGCAGCTGAACCTGAGAAAAAGTTTGAAAGAAATTTGCTTATATTCAAATCAATTCCCCGTACACTACCGTAATCCTCAGAAATATACTCATTCCATTTAACTAAGGGATCGTCAGGATCTTCTGTTTCCACAGTACTTACATAATTATAGATATTTTTAAAATATCCTGTAATATCCATAACATAATCTTCGTAAAGTTGATATTGTAATCCTGCTTCATATGTTATTGTTATTTGATCATCGAGTTCGGGATTCCCAATAATAATATCTGTTCCAGGATTTTCTATAGCATCTTGAGGTCTACCTGTTGTGAAGATATACTGCATTTGAGGTAATTGTCTTTGATAGTTATATACAAAGTGCAATACACTCCTTTCTGAAATCGGGTGAGATACACCAAGACGGGGAGAAAACATAAATTGTGGCTTACTAAATCTATCACTAATAGTATTATGATAATCAAATGCGCTCATATATCTTTTATATGCAATGGAATCTTGGACGGGATCTGGGATAACTAAAGGTGAGTTTGGATCGTTCTCATCCTCGTTAACATAATAAGCATTTATATTCATGGGGTTATCTGGATCTATAGATTCAAGATAGGAACCATTGTAGCTTGCAGTTTTAATGTCATAATCACCACCTAAATACCATAGATCGCATCTTACTCCAGCGTTGATGATCAATCCTTCCCAAACCATTGCATCTTGAATATAAAAACCACCCTGCCATGGTTTTGCCTTATAGCCATCAGATAATCCAGAAGCAGCAATTGTAGCTGCCAGGAGATCTTCTCTTGAATAAAAATACTCATCACTTTGAGCAATTATTCCCGTTCCAGGAATTGAATCTCCAGCAGCAATAGTAATTTCTGGTGTACATGTTTGCAGATAATCTGCATATCTACTTTCAATAAGATTCCAAGGACTTGCCCACTGATCTTTTTCGATAGTAAGTTGAATAATTTCGACACCAGCCTTTAGTCCATGAGTTTCATTAGCTTGATATTCAATATCCGTTCTAAATTGGAGTATTTTATTACTATCATCAATATAAGTGCCCCAAACAGTACCCGGTTTATTAAAAGGAACATCTATTTGACTACCGTCACTGGTTAATTCATATTTCCATGAATAATCTTCTACATCACTAACGACATTGTCATCTTTATTTGTTAAATAAAAAAGACCATCAGTATTTCCTAGGAAATTATCACCATAAATATCAAAATCTTCTATATCACCAAGACCAAACCAGTCTTCTCTGGCAATATCCCTAGGAGATTGTGTAACACTTTTTTCGTACATACTTGCTTTAACTTTAATGTTAATCTGAGAGGCAAGTGTCTGATCATATGTTGCAATATACTGTCTTTGTTCACCTGCAGTTTTTACATAATGTTCAAGAGAATATCTCCAAAAATGACTAAATGGAAGATGTTCATATTTATCCCCCCTAACAGCAAATGTAAGATTCTGACGTTCATTGAATTTGTATTTCACTTTTAAATTTGCATTGTAGTCATTATTATTCCTATCACCAATATCAAATCCAATAAAATCTTCTCTACCTTCATAGGGATTATATTGTTGATAATCTGACCAGCTAGAGATCAATCCATCGATATCTTCATATGAATTCAGATTATAATAATCATTATATCTTGAATCATTCCAACTTCCTACAGCGTTGAAATAAAAGGTAAATTTATCTCTGAGAGAAGAAACTAATGGACTTAGCACGGGGCCACCAATAGCAAATTTAATAACATCACTATTTGTATTATCGGGGGTGTTAATCAAATGATCTGAAACAATTTCAAATTTTCCAGAATAATCGCGTGATCCACTTTTAGTTACAATATTAACCATTCCAGATTGAGCATTACCATATTCTGCAGTAAGTCCACCGGTCATTACGTCCATATTAGCAATTGCATCAGTATCAATTGTAAGTGCAGCACCACCATCAACAGGGTCAGAAACAGACATTCCGTCAACAGTATATGCCATCTCGTTTGATCTTCCACCACGAACATGGATTTCTCCATTAGTGAGAGTAACACCAGCTTGCATTGCAATTACATCTTCTATTTGATCAACAGCAATATCTTCAATATCCGATGCGGAGATAGTTCTACCTGATTGTGTTTTAGTAGGTTGGATCATTTCAACTTTATTCTCAACAACATCAAATCCTTCTATTGCAATAGCTTGTTGTGATAAAGTAATATTAAGAATTTCTGTAAGGTCTAAATTAATAGTAACTCCAGTAATTTTTTTACTTTTAAATCCACCACGCATACAAAAGATATCATATACCCCGGGTGTTATATTAATAATAAAATATGAACCATTTTCCTTGGTCATTATACCAGAAACAAGAGTTTCATCATCCATTACCGTTATATTTGCAAAAGGTATTGGGTTGCCATTATTATCTGTTACTTTACCCGCAAGTTTACCGGTTGTTCCTGCAGATAATATTGTAATAAGTAAAAAAATTAACATGAGTGAAATAATGATTTTCTTAAGCATTAATAATCCTCCCTAAATTATTGATTAATTACTTTTTATTTGAACAAAAACTTTCACAAAAATAATTGTGTCAATCTATATTTTTTATAACTCTCCATTTTTTTATTTTAAATTCTATAATTCCATTTATCTGTCAAGTACTTACTCAATCTCAGTCTTTCAGCTATTACAACTTCATAAGTTTCAATCTTTTCATGAATCATAAAGTCATCATTTTCCCATTTTTTTTTGAACCCTTCCATTAAGAATCTAACCGCTTCCCCGTAACTTATTGGAACATTTAGTATACCATTTATACTAATTGTTCTTCTCTCCAGATAATTCGCCATACGCTCTTTTTGGTCATCAGAAAGACCTGGCAGGATATATGCGAGTTTGCTTTGATCATAATCGAGTAAAATTGAACCATGTTGAAGAAGACAATTGTTCTTTCTTACCTGAGCACTACCCACGATCTTCTTCCTTTGATAACTTAACTCATATCTGGAACTACTTGTAAAACATGGGTTAACTGTCCGTCTTTGATGCTTTGACGATAAGTTGCCTTTCTCAAAATCAACATTAATACCCATAAGTTCAAGTCCTTTGGCTAATGCTTTACTTATTTCAGAATATGATTCCGTTACATTCCCAGATAATCTTCCTATAGTAGGACTTATTACAGCATATGTAACTTCATTATCATGAAGAACCACTCTGCCACCTGTGGGTCTTCGCACAAAGCCAAAACCATATTCTTTTAAAGCTATAAAATCCACTTCTTTATCCGCTTCCTGATTATAACCACAGGAAACTGTAGAAGGTTCCCAGTTATAAAATCTTATTGTGGGTATTGAACGTTTATCTTGAACACATTTGAATATAGCTTCATCAATTGCCATATTTTCAGATGAGCTCAACTTCCCCGATATTAAAAAACGCCATTTCATATTTTGACTATAATTATATTGTTAATATACTGCATTTAATATTCCTCTTAAGAAGATAATTTCCCTTAATTACGTTAACACCGCCTACAATAACAATATACTGTTATTTTCTGTTGGTATTGTTAATTCTAAAACAAATTGTATTCTGCGTATAGAATTCCGCATAATGTCCTTCTGGATAATCAATTTAGTTATTCAACAATTTTATCAACCTTGGAATCAATCTCTTCATTGTTATCAACTTCCTCATCTTTACTTTTATAAGTAAATCCGTGTTTATTGCGTAACTCCTCATAAAAAATCGTTTGGGAAGTTATCATATAAGGAGTCAACCAGAGGATACCAATACCTAAAGTAAGAATACATAGTAATGCCCAGCCAATAAAACTTAGGTCTAAACAGAAAAGCTTCGATTTATATCCGTACATCATTTCTTTGCTTTGTCTCAATGCTTCCGACACTCCGATATCAGGATTATCAATTAATAGATAAAACGTCATTCGATAAGAATATGCCGCAATAATACCGGGTACAATTAGAAGCAAAGACCAGAGAAAAATATACAGGCTCATAAGCAAATATGCCCCTAAAGTTTTCCCGAATAGACCAAGATTTTTTCCAGAAAATGAAAAAGCTTTAAATAGTAAATTAAAATCACCTGCCTTCTCTCTTATTAAAACAATGTAATACAGATATAAACCATAAGTTAATGAACCCAAAATAACCCACGTAATTACCTGCAATGTACTAATAACCGATACGATCCCGATAATGATCAAGTATGCTAAAACTGCATTTAGCCAGTTCCCAGATAGCGATTCTCGAGCAAAAACCCTAATTGTTGAATTATTATTCATTTTCCCATCCTTAAAATCGAATACTTCTTTCTATTACTTCTTTTCTTACTAAAATATCATCAATGCTAATTTCTTTCAATTTGTTCACGCTAAAAGATTCTACGCAAAATGATGCCGTGATAGTACCAAAGATCATCGCATTCTTAATTGTAGTCTCTTCAAAATTACCAACAGAAGCAAGATAACCCATAAATCCCCCTGCAAAACTATCACCTGCACCTGTTGGATCAATAACCTTTCTTATCGGATAAGCAGGAGCAAAAAAAATAAATTCATCTGAATATGCAAAAGACCCATATTCTCCACGTTTAACAACAATCAATTTGGGACCCATTTCTTTAGTTTTTTGAACTGCTTCAAAAATATTTTGTGCCCCAGTTAGCATTCTTAATTCATCTTCATTAATAAAGAGAATATCAACATTATTAATAACTTCTACTAATTTTGATCTTGAACCAGATATCCAAAAATTCATTGTATCACAAGCAGTAATTTTGGTTTTATCCATTTGCTTTAGAACTCTCAATTGCAAAATCGGATCAATATTCCCCAAGAATAAGTAATCACATTTTTTATTATCTTCACAAAGTTGAGGATCAAAATCAGCAAATACATTAAGTTGAGTATCAAGTGTCTCGGCTTTATTCAAATTATTGTATTTCCCATCCCAGTGAAAAGTTTTTCCGGAAACTACCTTTAGGTCTTGAGTATCTATTTCATTATCTGTAAGAAGTTTTAAATGTTCTTTTGGAAAATCCTCTCCAACGATTCCTACAATATTGCTTCTACAAAAGTTTTTACTTGCCATAGAGGTAAATATTGCGGATCCACCCAAAAAATGAACAACTTTCCCATAAGGAGTTTCTACATTATCTAAAGCAATTGAACCTACAATAAGCAAACTCATCTATTCTCCTGAACTGGAATTGAATCTGTTTTTGTAGATGTAATCCAACTTCTAAATTTTTCAGGATTTGCATCTGAAAAGTATCTTATGATCATTACGACAAAAATAAGAGCGAGAATACGAATAATGAGATTTATCCAGGTAGAGCTTCGCATGTTCCTTCTCTCCTGACGTCTTTTTTCTATCTCCTCTTTAAACTCTTTCATATAATATTAGCTGATACTATCGATTAATCCTTTCTTAAATCTTTTTAAACCTTCTTTAATATTTTCCATGCTTGTTGCATAAGAAAAACGTACATATTTATCTGCTCCAAATGCCGAGCCGGGAACAATTGCAACTTTATATTTCTTTAAAAGATATTCACACATCTCCACGCAATTTTTAATTCCCAGTTTATTATTATAAAGATAATAAGAAATATTTGGCATTGCATAAAAAGCTCCTCGCGGTAAACGACATTTTAAATTTGGAATTTTATTCAACTCATCTACTATGAAGTCGCGACGTTTTTGGAATTCATTGCGCATTTCAGCTACACTTCCATCACATTCATTCAAAGCAACTATAGCAGCTTTTTGAGTTATCGAATTTACACAGGAAGTTGTATGACTTTGAATTCTAGCAGCCCGTCTTATAATATCCGTAGGACCAGCGGCATAGCCAAGCCGCCATCCCGTCATAGCATAGGCTTTAGAAACTCCATTTATCACGACAGTATATTCGCGAACTTCATCACTTATTGTAGCAACAGAAATATGTTTTTTTTCATCATAGATCAGCTTTTCATATATTTCATCCGATATAATCATAATATTATGTTTAACACAAACAGCAGCTATTTTTTCTAATTCCTTTCTATTATAAATAGAGCCGGTCGGATTATTAGGAGAGTTCAAAATAAGAGCTTTAGGATTGCTCAAAGATTCCAGTGTTTCTTCCAATTGTTCTGCGGAAATCTTAAAATTATGGGCAGCACGGGTAGGAAGTAAGATTGGAAAAGCATCAACCATTTCTACTTGTGAAGTATAACTCACCCAATATGGAGAAGGGATTAAAACTTCATCCCTCGGATCGCAAATAGTCATCAGCAGAAAAAAGATAGAAGCCTTTGCACCAGGAGAAACAAGGATATCATTTGGATTACAGTCAAGATTGTTATCACGTTTTAATTTGGCAGAAATTGCTTCTCGTAGTTCAATGATACCTGAAGATGCGGTGTAACGCGTAAAGTTCTCATTAATTGCTTTATGTGCTTCATCTTTAATATATTCAGGTGTGTCAAAATCAGGTTCACCTACACCAAAATTAATCACATCGATACCTTTTGCTATCATTTCTTTAGCTAGATTAGAAACCATGAGTGTAGGAGAAGGCTTTATTGCCTTTGCCCGATGAGAAATTTGAATCGCCATTTTCATTACCTCTTTATATTTTTTAATTATTATTATTTTCAAAAATTCTGCAAAATAGGAAAACATATGTCTTTCTGAGGAAGAGCTTACAAAGGCATTCAACGAAGAATTTCATAATAAGCAGAGATCCTTCCTGAGAACAATGCTTGCCCCGTTCTATAACTGGGATGTAAGATTCGTTCAGCCTTCGCCAGCTTTGGATTGACAAGCAGGAAGACAAAAACACTCTATTTTGTGGAATTTATTTAATTATTACTTTTCGCCATCAACAACAAGTTTGGAAAGATCTGCAATCCTAAGGAATAATTCTCGAATGCAGGATAAAATGTTGTATCTGTTCTGTTTGATCTCGGCATCTTCCACGTTTACCAGAACTTCATCAAAGAAGTTATCAATTGTGTTTCCATATTCAACTAACTCTTCTAAGATCTTTTTGTAATTCTTGTCCGGAAGCAGTTTTTCGATCTTAATTTTTAAATCCAGATATTGTGTATAAAGGTTTTGTTCCATTTCTTCCTGTAGCATTTCCTGTTTCACATTCGAAATTTCTTTCACTTCTGCAATAATATTTGAAACACGTTTAAAACCAAGAACCAGTTTTATAAAATCATCACGTTTTTTTAGTTCCTGCAATGCTTCAGCTCTGGTGACAAGATCGGGAATATCGGAATGATCAATATGCATAACACTATCAATAATATCGTAATCTATCTGTTTTTGCTTAAGAAGCCAATTTACACGTTGTTCGAAAAAACCATAAACTACATCTTTATTATTTTCAGGTTTATCAAGTTTGCTTTTTAATAATTCAAATGATCTATCTATTAATTTATGAATATCGATATCAAATTTGTTATTTGAAATTATCTGGACAACACCGTTGGCAGCACGTCTTAAGGCAAATGGATCTTTCGATCCTGTGGGAATCATATCTACTCCAATAATACCACAGATAGTATCAATTTTATCAGCAATAGCAAGTATAGCACCTTCTTTGCCAATTGGCAAGCTATCGTGATTACTTCGAGGCATATAGTGTGAGAAAATTGCAGTTGCTACCTTAATATCCTCTTCAGATTTCAAAGCGTATTCATAGCCTACCATACCTTGTAATTTAGTATATTCTTTTTCTCCAAGCATCAGGGTTACTAGATCAGCCTTACATAAATGGGCTGCACGTAAAGAATGTTTTTTTACTTCACCATTAATATCCAATTCATCGCATAGAAAACTGGTAATATTTTTTATTCGCTCAGTTTTTTCAAACAATGTTCCCAATTTTGATTGAAAAATTACCTCTTTTAATTTTGGGACATAATTTTCCAAAGAAATCTTTGTGTCTTCGTTATAATAAAATTCAGCATCCGCAAGACGAGCATTTACAACTTTATTATTCCCAAGTTTAATCAACTCTTTATATTCTGGATTTCCATTTCCAATTATGATAAATTTATTAGTTAAATCTCCATTCTCAACTATAGGAAAGTATTTCTGATGTTCTGACAATGTTAGTATAATTACATTCGGAATATTATTGAATAGTTCTAAATATTTGATGTCAAATTCAGAAAGAATGGGGGTAGGGTATTCAACCAAATCGGTTACAATATTAATTAATTTTTCTTTGTTATCAACATAATCTAATTTATCATGATATTCGTTCTGTATACTATTTAGATTTTCTTCAATACCAACTTGAATTAGTTTAAATCTTTTCCCTCTATCGGGGATCACAAATACGCTTTTCAGTTTCTCTTCATATTCATCTATCATATTTATTTTAATTG
>Ga0307990_1003769_pt1 | contig 11417 bp, 12 predicted proteins | sample EllFjometagen129_FD_203168 | JGI IMG/M metagenome (GOLD analysis project Ga0307990, IMG submission 203168) | Marine microbial communities from Ellis Fjord, Antarctic Ocean - #129 | ecosystem: Environmental > Aquatic > Marine > Unclassified | place: Southern Ocean | collected 2014-10-08
GAGAAACTGCTCGATGATGAATTCCTGGCCGAACGTGCAGAAGAAATCCGAATGGATCGTGCCATGCATCCCCAATCGAGCATCCCCGTCGATAGGGGCACCGTGTATCTGACAGCCGCCGATGAAGGGGGTATGATGGTTTCCTACATCCAGTCGAATTATATGGACTTTGGGTCGGGTGTTGTCATCCCCGAAACGGGAATCAATCTCCAGTGCCGGGGACGAGGATTTGTTGTAGAAAAGAATCACCCCAACTGCGTCGCCGGTGGAAAACGGCCATTTCACACGATTATTCCCGGATTTGTGATGAAGGATGGGAATCCACTGATGAGTTTCGGCGTCATGGGGGGGCATATGCAGGCCCAGGGGCATGTGCAGATGATTGTGCGCATTTTCGATTACCTCCAGAATCCGCAGGCCGCATGTGACGCACCACGGTGGCATGTGGGTGAAGACTTTCGCATAGCCCTTGAGCCCGGATTCCCCGACAGGGTCGTAGAGGAACTGAAAAGGCGAGGCCATATATTTATAGAAGATGCCAACGTGTATCTTTTTGGTGGCGGCCAGTTGATTCAGCGGATGGAAAACGGCTATTGTGCCGCCTCCGATCCGAGAAAGGACGGGCAGGCCGTCGGTTTTTGATCCATTAAGTGAGGGAATGGGTATGGACAAAATTGAGGAACCCAAAAGGAATAAAAAACAGGGATATACAAACCGAATCCTCCTCTATGAATCAGCCGGTTTTGTGTTTATACTCATACTGCTGTGGATAGATGAAATCCTTGACCTGCCCCGTTACCTACCCGGGGGCAGGGCTACGCCGGTGAATATTTCTGAGAGTGTCTTCGAAAGTATTTTTATCGTAATAGCCGGGATTATCGTTGTCTTCATTACGGCACGCCTTGTGGCCAAGATTAAACATCTGAAAGGATTGCTCCCCATCTGTGCATCCTGCAAGAAGATCAGGGACGATACAGGTGAATGGGTCCCCTTCGAGGAGTATATCTATGAACATTCGGATGCGGATTTTTCTCACGGCGTATGCCCTGAATGTTTAAAGACATATTATCCCGATATGGTCCCCATAAAAAAAGAGATCGCTGAGGGAACGAAATCGGACCGGGTGGGGTGATGGCTTCCGGCATTTGGTCTAGAAAATTGTCGGTAAATGGTCACGTTTTCAATGGAAGAGTACCGGACAGTGAGACAGGTAAAAGAAGGTTCAGAGAAAGGTGAAATAACAGTTAAAACGACGAAAGAATAAGGGGGGCATGTAATGAAGCAATTCAAGACGATTCTTTTTTCGGAACCGGAACCTTCCATCGGGCAGATCACGCTGAACAGGCCCGAGAATCTCAATGCCATAACATTTGAAATGCTTGACGAGTTCAGTGAACTCTTCCAGATCCTCTCACAGGAAGATTCCATACGGGTTGTCATACTGACGGGCGAGGGGCGTGGGTTTTGTTCCGGCGCCGATCTCAAGAACGCCTCCCACATCTTTGACTCAGGAGCACTGACAGATCCCGAATCCTTTCTCAGGATAGCACAGGAGAAATTTTCGGGTCTCGTACTGGGGCTGAGAAAAATCCCCCAGACCATTATTGCCGCAGTAAACGGTGTCGCAGCAGGCGGCGGATTTGCCATGACGCTGGGAAGCGACTTCATCGTGGCAACGCCCGATGCCTATTTTATTCCCTCCTTTATAAATATCGGTCTTTCCGGAGGTGAGATGGGAACATCCTATTTTCTCCCCCGTTTCGTCGGCCTTTCGCGGGCAACAGAGATTCTCTGCACGGGAAGGAATATTTATGCCGACGAGGCCGAAAGAATCGGTCTCGTCGTAAAGATTGTACCGCAGGAAGAATTGATAGAAACTGCACTTTCATACGCAAAGATGATGATAAGCAAGAGTGTCGGCGGTCTTAGGCTGACAAAACGGGTGCTCGAGGCAAATTCCGCGGCACCGTCGCTGGAGGCGGCCCTCAATCTGGAGAATAGGAATCAGACGATAATGGCATTTTCGGGGGATTTTGCACGGCTCGTGAAATCATTTGTTGAGGAAAAGAAATAGTGAAACTTCAAGGGTTTCCATCACGAGTCGAGTATCGTCTCGAATCCCATAGTGGCGCTGTCTACTCTGAAATGATTGGACCGACAGGCACTGCGGCATGCCATATTTTCCTTGACAGAGGGGCCTCTTCCTTCCTATGGTTTACAGTGAATGGATATGAAAATGTGTGCAGGGTAAAACACCCCGTGTAGCTGAAAGGGGTGAAAAATAATATATGCAGGAGGTTAAGTACATGGCTGACACAGCGAAAGAAATCATTGAGGGATTTAAAGAAAAACTGAAGGCAAATCCAGATGCGGGATCGTCGATCAACGCCGTGGTACAGTTTGTCGTAAACGGAGATGGGGGCGGAACCTGGGCCATTGACCTGACAAAACAACCGGGTGAAATAAGCGAAGGCGTCAGTGACAGTGCGGCATGCACGCTCACCATGGATGTCGGAGACTTCGTTGCCATGATGAATAAAGAGGCAAACCCGATGACACTATTTATGTCAGGGAAACTCAAGGTTGGCGGTGACATGTCGATTTCGATGAAACTTCAGAGCATCCTTGATCTTTAGCAAAAATGGGGGGGACGGTTTATAGTATGACGTGAAATGAGACTTAACCTGCCATAAGAAAAGGCCAGCTGTCGATGAGACTCCCGGCCTTTTTGTTGATACAACTGCTGCTACAGTACTATGGCAATATCTACAATCTCGAATTCCCGCATACCACCGGGGGTCTTGACCTTGACTTCATCGCCCACTTCTTTTCCTATAAGGGCCCTTCCGATGGGTGATGTCACAGAGATCGTGTTCTCGTTTATATTGGATTCGAAGGGGCCGACGAGCTGATATTTGGTCACTTCGTTCGTCGTTATGTCTTCAATAGTTACAGTCGCTCCGAAGACAATTCTCTCGTCCGTCAGATCTTTGAGATCAATAATTATCGAAGTGGCGAGGTTATTCCCAAGTTCCTGTATCTTCCCCTGGATAAAAGACTGCCTCTCCTTTGCCGCGGCATATTCGGCATTTTCGGAGATATCACCGTGGGCCCTCGCCTCTTCGATGTCCTTTATGTTTTGGGGCACTTCAACACTCTTCAGATGTTTAAGTTCTTTTTTTAGTTTTTCGTATCCTCTTTTCGTGATCGGTGTTCTACTCATGAAGCCTTCTCCCAAATAGACGGAGCGCCTATTTGCATTTATTATATATCAATTATTGTATGGATGGTTGAGCTTATTGTTGAAATTACTGTATCGATTTCTTCTTCAGTTGTCAACCTGCCTGTTGAAAGGCGCAATGTACCCCGGGCGTATTCGGCGGGGACATGCATGGCCGCCAGTACGCCGGAGATGGCAGTCGATCCTTCATGACAGGCGGAACCTGCCGACGCGCAAACACCTTCCATGCTCGATAAGAGAAGGGATGCCTCCACATCCTTAAAGCCAAGGCTCACTGTGTTGGGAAGCCGCACATCGGGGTGTCCATTCAAGCGGATATTCCCTGTCGTTTTCATTAATCCTTCATAAAGGCGGTCTCTCATGGCCATCATGTGAGCCATGTTTTTTTTGAGATCCCTTTTGGCAATTTCACAGGCCTGTCCAAGACCCACGATTTGGAGGACATTTTCCGTGCCCGCCCTCATGTTGCGCTCGTGGCTCGCACCATGCATGAATTTTTCGAGTATAATCCCTTTACGCACATAGAGCGCTCCAATTCCCTTGGGTGCATAGACCTTGTGCCCCGCAATGGAGAGGAGATCGACACCCAGTTCCTCGACGTCTGTGGGAATTTTGCCCACCGACTGGGCCGCGTCGGTATGAAAGATAATGCCGTGTCTTTTCGCGATATGGGAGATTTCGCCGATGGGCTCTATGGTTCCAACCTCATTGTTGGCATGCATGATACTCATGAGAATGGTGTCGGGTCTGATTGCCTTTTTCAGTCCTTCCCTGTCGATAAGGCCGGTATCATCGACAGGGACAAAGGTTGCCTGGAATCCTTGCCTTTCCAGATACCTGAAGACTTCCTCGACGGCCGGGTGCTCTATCTGAGAGGCAATAATGTGATTTCCCTTTTTTCTGTTGGCAAAGGCGGCCCCCTTGAGGGCGAAATTGTTTGACTCTGTGCCGCCACTGGTGAAGACGATCTCTTCGGGCATGCAATTCAGGAGGTCCGCTACCTGTCCCCGGGCCCTTTTGACGGCCTTTTTGGCAACCTGCCCATATTCGTAGAGGCTCGAAGGGTTTCCAAAATAGTCTTTCAGGTAAGGAAGCATTGCATCTGCAACTTCTCTGTCAATGGGTGTGGTGGCATTATAATCGAGATAGACGGGTTTCATTTATATCGGTTACCTTGGTTTATTTCATGAATGCATGGGGTGCAAACACAAGTTTCTCCTACCATAGCAAATTTTCAGCAACTTGTGCATCAAAAATCTTTACCTGCTGCAGGATTCCGGGCATGATATCGTCTTCCTTCACTTTTCGAGGCCCCTAAGGTCTTGTAATGCAATTTTGTATATGATAGCGTTCTTTCAGTTTCCAACTTGCTAATCCCACTGAAGGGGAAAGTCCCCTTTAGGGGATAAGTCCCATTAAGGGGGATAAGTGCGTTAACGATATTGCATTCTACAAGAATGCGATATCTAACTTACTAATGCGTTAACGATATTGATTTCTACCAGAAACCAATATCTAACTTACTAAACAATCGATCAAGGACTGAAAATTGCTGTGAAAGGAGACACTGTGGCCGGAAAACTAGATGCCTTTTTTGAACCCCGAAGTGTTGCCGTTATCGGTGCATCCGGCGTTCGCCATAAGCCGGGTAATGATATTCTTCGAAATATAGAGGCCAACGACTATGCGGGAAAACTCTACCTCGTCAATCCCAGGGGTGGCGAAATCATGGGGAAGAAGGTCTATCCCTCAATAGGCGATCTTCCCGAGGGAATCGACCTTGCCGTCATTATTCTTCCTTCGACGATGAATCCCCAGGCGGTGAGAGAATGCGCGGCCCGGGGAATCGGCGCTGTTGTTCTCGCTGCCGGCGGTTTTTCAGAGGTCGATACCGATGGAGAGGCCCTGCAGAAAGAACTTGAAAAGGCTGTGACAGAGACGGGTGTCAGGGCCATCGGGCCAAATACCTCGGGACACACATCGACACCCTGTAATTTTACATCCAGTTTTTTTCCGCTGGGGAAGATACCCCGGGGAAACATCTCCTATATAGCCCAGACGGGCAACTTTGCCACACACACCATGCGCTATATAACCACGGGTGAGAACTATGGCGTGGCACGAGTCATGGGCGTGGGCAACAAAATCGATGTGGATGAGAGCGATGTGCTGGAATATTATGCAGCAGATTCTGAGACAAAGGCGATTTTCGCCTATCTGGAGAGCTTCAAGAGTCCGAAGCGGTTTCTCGAAATAGCGAGGGAAACGACACGCCACAAGCCGATCATACTCCTGAAAGGGGGGAGCACCGATGGTGGATCGCGTGCAGCTGGGGCTCATACAGCGGCCCTCGCTTCCGATGATCGCATTATAGATGGGGCATTAAAACAGGCAGGCGTTACGAGAATTTACAAATATTCTCACCTCTTTCTTGCGGCAAAGGCCCTCTCCTCCATGCCGCTTCCCCGGGGAAACCGTGTAAGTTATTTGGCACCTTCCGGTGCCATGCTTGTTTGCATGACAGATATGTGTACAAAGTTTTGGAACTTGGACGTGCCGAAGTTGGAGGAAGAATCCCGCGTGCGCCTTCAGGAGATAAGTCCGCCCTATATTCGCATGAGAAATCCTGTGGACATATGGCCCTCTGCTATCGTCCACGGTATCGAATTTGCCTACAGGGAAGGGATGGAGGCGGTGCTGCAAGATCCAAATATCGATGCCGTTGTTCCCATCATGATGATAACAGACGAGACAGGCGTTCCCGATTTGGAGTTTATCGTTGATCTCGCCCGGAAATATCCTGAGAAACCCATCTATGTGACATTCAGTGCCGAAAAAAAACATATGGAGGCCGCAAAAGAGTATCTGGAACCCAGGGGTGTACCGACCTTTCCCATGATAGAGGAACCCTTCGAGGTCCTTTCAGTATTGGCACAATGCCGGAAATATATGGAACGTGGTTAAAGGAGGTTATGCGTTATGACTGCAATAGACAAGATTCTCAGTGTGGCTATGGGGGAAGACAGAAAAACCCTTTCCGAATATGAGAGCACCGGTCTTTTGAATGGTTTTGGTATACCGACGGTACAGGCCGTCTTTGCGAAAACCTTAGAAGAGGTGAAAAGGGCGGCACGAGAGATAGGATATCCCGTGGTATTGAAGATATGTTCTCCCGAGGTGAGCCATAAAACTGAAAAGGGATTGGTTGCCCTGGGCCTGCGCACAGAGGCCGATCTTGAACAGGCATTTCAAAGAATCAGCGGGGTTTCGTCGGTAACTTCGGGAGGATTTCTGGTTCAGGAGATGATCACAGGGGAACGGGAATTGGTGATGGGACTGATACGCGATCCCCAATTCGGTCCCTGTGTCATGTTTGGTCTGGGAGGCATATTTACAGAGATCCTCGGTGATGTTTCCTTTCGACCGGCGCCTCTCAGTGAATCGGATGCAAAAGAGATGATCGAAGAGATTAAGGGCCATAAAATCCTCGGCGCAGTTCGGGGGATGGAGGCGGTGGACTCGAACATGCTTATCCGGTGTCTCATTGCTCTTGGCCGGATCGGTGTGGAACGTGAGGAAATAGCGGCAATTGATGTAAATCCCCTCATCCTCTTGCAGTAGGGGAATTGTTCATATTACATGTAACTGTTTGTAATGAGGAGTGTCGATGATGGACATTAATACTCACAGGAAAATCAACAGGGGGCTATGCGGGGTCCCTCTTGAGACAGGGGTTGGTTACAGCCGTGTGGGATTTACCGCTACAGAGGAGATGGTTGTCGATGACAGGGATCTCGTTCATGGTGGATTTATCTTCGGACTTGCCGATCACGCGGCCATGATAGCTGTCAATGATCCCACAGTCGTTCTTGCCTCGTCGAGTGTAAAATTTTTGAAACCGGTCAGGGCCGGAGAAGGGGTGGAGGCCGAAGCGATAGTTCAGAATCCCGGAGAGAGAAAACAGACGGTATTCGTAACCGTCACAAGAGGTAAAACCGCAGTATTTACGGGCGATTTCCTCTGTGTCGTACTCGATCGGCATGTGTTGGACCTGTAGAGTTTCCTTGTCTGAGATTCTCAGGGATTACAGAATTTCGATAAGGAACAGGCCCCCCATCACAATGCCGACTATCCTGATGATTACGTCTATGAGAATCAGGCCATGTGTTCGTTTTAGTTATTTTCCCAGCGTGAGTGTTGCCGATTTAGATCCGATATAATTGCACGAAGCCTTTACCTTTATTGTGTCTCCATCCTTTGCCGCGATGTTGTATTCCACGGTGAAGGATCCTTTGTCGGGCTGGCTCTTGTATTCATACACCGAAGCTTTTTCCCCGCTGACGCTGATCAATATTTTTTTGATGTAATGCGTGGCCGGATTTTTTACGGAATGGACGATGGTAACGCTCAGTGTCTGCGTTGCCGCCTCATATTTCAAATCTACACTCTTGGGACCGTGAGCAGATGCCGGTGTCGATAAGAGGAACGTCATGGCCAGAAATATTACTGCCACGAGTAGAGAGACCTCTGTTCTTTTTTTTCTTGCCTTAATCATGTCAAAACCTCCTTTTATCTTTGTTATATTACTGCCACTCATCCACTATATTATAAAACCACATCGTGAACTCATATCTGCTACGTGTGGCGGTGAGCTTCATGAGAATTATTCTCCAGATGTATAGTCGATTCTGTGGGTGGGCGAAATGTAATATCCGGTTTTACAGCGTGATTTCCATATCCTGGCTGACGGCGAAACACTGGAGGGAAGAGTTCTGCCTTGCAATGATCTCTTTACAGTCCTCAACGATTCGATCTACGTCTCCATCGTGCCTGTCCTGATTGTGATGAAAGAGCCCGAACTGTTCAACGCCTGCCTCCATGGCAAGCCTGAGGGCATCGACGTATCTGCTGTGACCCCAGCCCCGGGTATGTTTGTAGTCCTTTTCCGTGTACTCGGCATCGTGAATCAGGAGGGTGGCTCCCTGTGCAAATTTCAGGTAGTCATCATAGTCGAGACCACCCGGGTGCTTGAATGTAAGCTCATTATCGGTGAGAAAGATAAGGATCTTCCCGTCTTCTATGAATTTATATCCGTTCCCCGAGTTAGGGTGGCTCAGGGATATGGGAATTACCTTCATGGAACCGACGGAAAATGTGGATTCGCAGGCGGCCTGGTATGTTATCTCGGCCCGTAAATCTTCATAAGCGACGGGGAAATTCGGGGACGTCATGACACGCGAGATAATTTCTTTGATGGATGCCTGCGCGAAGGGACATCCAAGCATCATGAGACGTGTTTCGCTTTTATAGAGTGGTCTAAAGAAGGGGAACCCCATAAGATGGTCCCAGTGCGCGTGGGTAAAGATCATGTTGTATTCGTAGCGATTCTCGGCAATGAGGCTGTTCCCCAGTCTGCGAATGCCGGAACCTGCGTCTACAATGATGATATCATCGTTTCTTGTCCGGATTTCGATACAGGTGGTATCGCCACCATACTTGAGATATTCTTTCCCCGAAACGGGAATAGAGCCTCTGGAACCCCAGCATCTGAAGATCATATCGCATTCCCTCTGTATAAACTTATCCGTATTGTTCGTTTATCCAGTTTTGGTAGTCCTTGCTTTTTATTCGTTTTATCCACGCATTGTTTTCCAGGTACCATGAGACGGTCTTTTTTATGCCCGACTCGAAGGATTCCCGGGGGAACCAGTTCAACTCAGTGCTCAGTTTTGTGAAGTCTATGGCGTATCTCCGGTCGTGGCCGGGGCGGTCTTTCACAAAGGTGATCAGGTCTCTGCGCGATCGGCTGTCCTTAAGACCTTCGATGCCGTCGAGGATGTCGCAGATCACCTCGACAATTGTGATGTTTTCCATCTCCATATTGCCGCCGATGTTATATGTTTCGCCCCGCCTGCCCGCTTTCATTATCGTCCAGATCGCGTCGCAGTGATCTTTCACGTAGAGCCAGTCTCTGATGTTTTTTCCGTCTCCATAGACGGGCAGCTTTTCCCCATTCAGGGCATTGAGTATCACGAGGGGTATCAGCTTTTCCGGGAATTGATAGGGGCCATAATTGTTGGAACAGTTGGATATGGTGGTCGGCAGCCCGTATGTCTTATTGTATGCCCTGACGAGGTGATCTGAAGACGCCTTGGATGCGGAATAGGGGCTGTTTGGCCGGTAGGGGGTTGTCTCCATGAAGCGCCCCGTTTTACCCAGACTTCCATATACCTCATCGGTGCTTATATGGTGGAAAAGGACAAATGTGTCTATATTGAATCGAGACAGTTCGAGGAGGTTAAATGTCCCCATGATGTTTGTATTTATAAAGGCGTCAGGCCTCTTTATCGACCTGTCGACATGCGATTCTGCCGCGAAGTGACAGACTGCGTCAACTTCATAGCGGGAAAATATCCGCTCCATTTCGACATAATCACATATATCGGCCTTTTTGAAAAGATACCTTCCGGGGTATTTCTCTTCCATACCCTTCAGATTGTCGGGATTACCGGCGTAGGTGAGCGTATCTACGTTTATTATCCTGCCTGAGAAGTCCTCTCGTTTGAGCAGATAGCGGATAAAATTGCTTCCGATAAAGCCGCAACCGCCGGTTACCATGAGATTTTTCATGTGCACCTGTGCCCTCTGTTGAATTGCTGTAAAGATGACCTTTTTGTAACCAAAATTCAACAGCTTGTCAATTAAATACTGAAATCTTGACAAGGCATTGCACTTTTTTCTATACTTGGACAGACCTTGGGAATAGACGTCTCAATCCGGCTATTGAAGCTCCTCGCCCCATGTTGCAGGGAATGTACCCACTGTTCAGTTCAATGCTGCACCCCCTGTGCCGGTTTACAAATCAATATGCAGAGGAAAGGCAAGACATGTTTTTTGATGAACTAATCCGAACCAGCTCAAAACCGATGGATGTTATTCCCTCTGGTGCCTTAAAGGAGGGGGCACCAAAAAACACAATCAAGGCGATTCTCTTTGATGTCTATGGGACGCTATTTATAAGCAGGGCCGGGGATATAAGTATTGCCAGACAGGAATCGGGGTACAAAATGGCGAAAATTGTCGATTTGCTTCGAAGGTACCGTTTGAAAAAAGAGCCCGAGCCATTCCTCGATGAGTTCTTTGGCGCCATTGAACGAAAGAAGGATGAACTGAGAAGCAGGGGGATCGACTATCCTGAAGTGGATATTAAAGAGATCTGGCAGACAATAACGGGCTTCGAAGACAACGAACTGGTTCGGAGATTTGCAATTGAATACGAACTCGTTGTGAATCCTCTCTATCCCATGCCTCGCGCAGAGGAGTTGTTGGCCCTGTGTAAAGAGAAAAGAATTCCCATGGGAATAATATCAAATGCGCAGTTTTATACCCTTCACCTCTTTTCGTCACTGATGGGTGGAAATCTGGAAGATCTGGGATTTTCCAGAGCATTGTTGTTCTTTTCCTATGTTTCCAGATACTGCAAGCCGTCACTTATTTTATTTGAGAGGGCTGCCGAAGCCCTTGCAAAGTGTGGCATAGCGATAGAAAATGCGCTCTATATCGGTAACGATATGCTGAAGGATATATGCCCGGCCCAAAAAACCGGATTTCAGACCGCCCTTTTTGCCGGCGACGGGAGATCCCTAAATATGAGAGAAGACGATGAAAGGATCCGGGGAGTATCACCGGATATGGTAGTCACTGACTTTTCTCAGATCATGGAATTTGTCGGGGAGCAAAAGGCATAGGGAACTCTTCAATCATCACTGTTTCATTTTCTTGATATTGACATACCGGGAATCTTATAGTACCTTCGGTCTGTGTGCTATTTGGTAGATTTTGGAAGTATTTTTATTTTCAGTTTACTCCAGACCACACTTGGTAAAAAGCGAGACAGTAAACATTAATGTCGTAAAGGTTTGTTGAGTCCTTTTTTTATATGTAAGCAGGAGGCTGACATGGATGGTAAGACAAAGCGAACAAGCGTCCTTATTCTTGTTGTTCTGGTAATACTTGCTCTCGTTCTTTTCTTTGGAAGGAACTATTTTTTCCCCGGGGGGAAAGCGGGAATAAACAAAGAACCCCAAAAAGTGCAGGAAACAGACAAAAAAACTGAAGTCACACCACCTCTCACTATAGAGAAAGTACCCCCCCCCGTAGTAGAAGAAAATAAAGA
>Ga0307990_1003770_pt1 | contig 11417 bp, 13 predicted proteins | sample EllFjometagen129_FD_203168 | JGI IMG/M metagenome (GOLD analysis project Ga0307990, IMG submission 203168) | Marine microbial communities from Ellis Fjord, Antarctic Ocean - #129 | ecosystem: Environmental > Aquatic > Marine > Unclassified | place: Southern Ocean | collected 2014-10-08
TTCCCCTTTTTTTATTTGTGAGAAGTTTAACAAAAAAGAGCTTTAATAAATTTTATTTATAATAAGTTGTATAGAAATCTTAAGGTTAAATTCATTTTTGGTAACGCTGTAACTGCAGGATATTTTTTTGTTTGTTGGTATTTTTAAAACTTTTTTAAATGCTATAAGCTCTATGGTTTTTTTATCAGTAGGAAATTGTTTAAGTGTTATTTTTGAGTGTGATTTGTCTCTGCCAAAAGTTTTTATGTTTATTATCTGTGCATCTTTTATAAAGAATTTAGGACGAGAATTTGCTTCACCATAAGGTTCAAAATTTTCCAAAATATTTAATAATTCATAATCTATTTCACTGCATTTAAAGATGCCAGCTATTTTTTCTTTAGGAATGAAATCATCATTAGAAAGTTTAGAAGCACTTTTATTTATAGCATTTCTGAAATTATCAAGATTATCCGCATCTAAACCTAATCCTGCTGCCATTTTATGCCCACCGAATTTGTTTAAAAAATGTTTATTTTCTTTTATTAGATTATAAATATTTACATTGCCTATGCTTCTCGCACTTCCTTTTGCAATGGAGTCTTTTATGCTTAAAATAATTGCAGGTTTGCAAAAGTGGTCTACTACTCTTGCGGCAACTATACCAACAACTCCTTCATGCCAATCTTCTTTTGCTACGACTATAACTTTATCATCTTTGTTTGCTTTTTTTAGAGCTTCTTTTGTGGTTTTTGCTTCAGTTTCTTTTCTTTGTTCATTAAGAGTATTTAATTCTTCAAAAAATTTATATGCTTCATGAGTCGAAGATGCTAAAAAAAATTTTAAAGAAATCGTTGCATCTTTTAATCTTCCTGCAGAGTTTATTCTCGGCGCAATTTGAAAAGCTATATCTTCAGAAGTGATAGATGATTTATTTAAAAAATCTCTTATAATTATAGATGCTGGTCGAGTTGAGGTCATTAAAACTTTTAATCCCTCTTTTACAAGAGTTCTATTTATATCTATAAGTGGCATAATATCAGCAATAATAGCAATTGCTAAAATATCTAAAAATTTTTCCATACTGACATTTAAATTTAATTCTTTTTTTACAAGAGCTAAAAGGAGCCATGCTACTTGTGCTCCGCAAATTTCTTTAAAAGGATATGTACATTTAGAGAGTTTCGGATTGACTATACAAAAAGCTTCGGGAAGTAATTCTGCCGGTGTGTGATGATCCGTAATAATAAGATCAATATTTCTTTCTTTACAAATTTCTGCTGCTTCAAAAGCAGAGATGCCATTATCTACAGTGATAATTAAGTCAGTTTCGATTCTGTTTAATATATTTGGCGAAACTCCATATCCATCATTAAAGCGGTTTGGTATAACAGTTTCAAGTGGGTAGGGGATTTGTTTAAAAAAATCAGCCATTATCGCAGTAGATACTACCCCGTCAACATCATAATCCCCAACAACAGTTATTTTTTTATTTTCTTTTATGCTTTGTACTATTTTTTTTGCGGCTTTTTGAGCATCTTGAAGTAAGTTTGGATTTGGTATTTGTGAGAGCTTTTTATGCCCGTCACAAAACCTATTGTTTAAAAGTTTAAAAAGGCTGGATTTATCCAGCATCTCTTCATTAAGATTCAGTGGCACTTAAAGATGCTTGAACAAATGCTAAGATTGAAGGGTTTGGAGTCTGGAGTCTTGATGTAAATTCTGGATGAAATTGTACACCTAAGAACCAAGGGTGATCTTTTATTTCAACGGTTTCAATAAGCCCATCTGATTCTCCTGTAACTATCATGCCGGCTTTTTCAAGAACTTCACGATACTCAGGATTTGCTTCATATCTATGACGATGTCTCTCATTGATTACTTTGGTTCCATTATAAGCGTTTCTTAAAATAGAGCCTTTTTTTGTATTACATGGGTATTCGCCGAGTCTTAAAGTTCCTCCCATTGGAGAAGTATGAGTTCTAAGTTGTTTGTTTCCGCCTCGGTCTAAAAAAGTGTCAATAAGATATATCATAGGATATTTAGTATTTTCGTCAAATTCGATAGAGTTTGCACCTTCATAACCTAATACATTTCTAGCATATTCAACAAGAGTTAGTTGCATCCCAAGACAAATGCCTAGATAAGGGATTTTGTTTACTCTAGCATATTCAATAGCTTTTATCTTGCCTTCAATACCGCGGCTTCCAAAACCTCCGGCAACTAAAACAGAATCGCAATCGCTTAAAAGTATTTCTGCTCCTTTTTCTTCTATCTCTTCAGAGTCTACCCAACAAATTTCTACGCGAGTATCCAAGTGTGCTCCTGAGTGTATAAGTGATTCAGTTAGAGATTTATAAGATTCTTTTAATTCAAGATATTTTCCTACAAATCCTACAACTGTTTTGTTTTTAGGCTGAACAATTTTTTTAACTAAAGAATCCCACTCTTCCATATCAGGATTTAATTCACCTAGTCCTAGCTCTTTTGATATAGGATTTAAAACATTTTGTCTTAAAAATGACATAGGCACATCATAAATAGTTGCTGCATCTAGTGCTTCGACAACGCTATCGCTAGAAACATCACAACTCATAGCAAGTTTTTTTCTGAAAGTTTTTGGAAGAGGTCTTTCGCTTCTAGCGATTATCATTTGTGGAGTGATACCAATACGACGAAGCTCTTGAACTGAGTGCTGAGTTGGTTTAGACTTCATCTCACCCGCAGCTTTTATATAAGGAATAAGTGTTACATGAATAAAAAATGTTCCTTCAACTTCTTCATCATGTTTCATTTGACGAATCGCTTCCATAAAAGGAAGCCCTTCTATGTCACCGACGGTACCGCCAAGTTCCACAACAAGAATTTCATGACCTTCCCCGGCTTTTTTTATACGGCTTACAATCTCTCCGACAATATGAGGAACGACTTGTATGGTTTGACCTAGATAACCACCAGCTCTTTCTCTCTCAATTACGCTTGAGTAAACTTGTCCCGTAGTAAAATTGCTTGATTTTAGATAAGAACTGTCCAAAAATCTTTCATAATTTCCTATGTCTAAATCTGTTTCAGCACCATCTTTTGTTACAAAAACTTCACCATGTTCTAGCGGACTCATAGTACCGGGATCAACATTGATATATGGATCAATTTTTAACATCCCTACTTTTTTACCCGAATGTTTTAGTAAAGTACCCACGCTAGCCGCAGTTATCCCTTTTCCTAGAGAACTTAAAACCCCGCCTGTAACAAAAATATATTTAGTCATGTGAAACTTCCTTAATAATAATAGGCACAATTATAGTATATAATGCCTTATAAAACTCAAAAACTTGGACGACTATATAATGGAAAATGCACTTCTTTATATTATTTTAGCTTTAGGTATATCAATAGTTATAAATATTTTTTTAAAAAAAATAGGAATTTCACAAATTATAGGTTATATTTTAACCGGTACTATTATAGTTTATGCTTTTGACTTGAAACATATAAGTGATTCTCATACTTTGGAAATGGTTGGTGAATTTGGTATTGTATTTTTGATGTTTACAATCGGTCTTGAAATATCTTTGGCAAAAATGGGCTCAATGAAAAAAGAGATATTTGGAAACGGTTTAATGCAAGTTTCTCTTACTTCTATTATTGTTTATATTATATCTTGTTATGGAATTGGTTTATCTGCTGAAACATCATTGATAATCGCTTTGGCATTTGCTTTGTCTTCGACAGCAGTAGTTTTGAGTTACTTAAAAAGCTCTAAAGAAATACATAAACCTTATGGACAAATTTCTACCGGCATCCTTGTTTTTCAAGATATTGCAGTTATCCCAATTTTAATACTTATTGGTTTTTTAACAACTGAGGGAGATCAAAATTTATATAAAATAATGGCAGATACCGTTTTTAGTGCTATTGTTGTTATAGGAATTTTATTTATTGTTGGTAAAAAAGTTATGACATGGCTTTTGCATTTTTCAGCATCTTCAGAAGTAGATGAACTTTTTATGGGTTCAGTTCTCTTTATAGTTGTTACAGCATCTTTGTTGGCACATTATATGGGATTTACATATTCTTTGGGGGCTTTTGTTGCCGGTATGATTATTGCCGAAACTAAATATCATCATAAAGTAGAATCAGATATAGCACCGTTTAAAGATATATTATTGGGAACATTTTTTGTAGTGGTCGGAATGAAGATAGATGTTGGAGTTTTTATTGATAATATAGTTCTTATTGTTGGGGCTTTTATTGGAATTTTTATTTTAAAAAGTATAACAATGTATCTTTTACTTCGTATTTCATCAACACATAGAAGATCTCTAAAAGCTTCATTGGCTCTTGCTCAGGTTGGAGAATTTTCTTTTGTTATTTTTGCTTTAGCTGGCGCGGGCGGGCTTATAGAAGAAGAGTTAGGACAGTTGTTAGTTTTAATAGTTATATTTTCTATGATTGTCACACCGTTTTTTATAACAAGACTTCCTGCTATCGTTGAATTTTTAAGTGGAAAAAAAGATGTAATCGAAGATATGTCAGCATTGGCCATTAGAAAAAATCATGTTATTGTTTGCGGGTATAGTATTGTAGGAAAATTTGTAGCTAAACAATTAGATAAATTGAATGTAGCATATATAATTATAGATAATTCACATAAACACGTAAGTGAAGCTTTATCAGATGGGTTAGAAGCTTATTTAGGCGATGCTTCAAAAAAATCAATTTTAGATGCTATTCATGTGGAAAATGCTTCTTCAGTTATTGTAACGCTTGATAATTTTGAAAAGAAAAGACTTATTTGCGAGGCAATATCTAAACATACAAAGAATATAAATTTAGTTGTAAAAGTTATATCGCTTGAAGAAAAAGAAGAGTTGGAAGATTTGGATATCACGACTATTGTTGATAGTCAATTAGAAGTAGCAAAAGTTTTAGTACATAAGATGATTACATGCAAACTAACAAAATAGGATTTATTTTATCTCGTTAGTTATGTTTTAGAGTTTTAATTGCCTCTTGAACCTGGCTTGATAGCTTTGCTACCGTTTTTGCATAGTGGGCATTTGTCTGGTGAATACATTTCAAAAGTAAAATCAGCTAATGCAAAAAATGGTATATCTTGTGGAAGTTTGCAGTTTGGTTTTGTTGTAACATCACTGCTTTGTCTTTTACAGAAACCTCGATTTGCAAGAGCAGCTACACCTACAATCTCACCACCTAAATTTTTTACAACTTTTGCTGCTTCCATAGCGGAACCGCCGGTTGTTATAATATCTTCGCACATTAAGACTTTTTCGCCTTTATTTATTTCAAAACCACGGCGAATATCCATTTCGCCATTAACTCTTTCGGCGAATATAAAACGAACATCAAGTGCTTGAGCAAGTGCAAAACCAGCTATTAATCCACCGAGCGCAGGAGCACATACAGTATCTATTTTAAGACCACTTTTTTTTATATCAGATGCAAGTTTTTGGGCAAGTTTTTTAGCTGTTTTTGGATCTTCGAGTACTTTTGCAGACTGTAGATAAAATTGTGAATGATTACCAGAGCTTAGTTTAAAATGACCTTCTAAGAGAGCATCTGCATCCATATATATTTTTTTGATATCCATAATAGATTTCCTTGAAATTTGATTATATTTTTAAGATCTCAGCTTCTTTGTCTTTTAGTACTTGGTCTATTTTTATTGTATATTTATCAGTAATTTTTTGAATACTTTCTTGAGCAGATTTAGATTCATCTTGTGTTATTTCTTTGTCTTTTTCAAGTTTCTTGATTTGGTCATTTGAGTTTTTTCTGTCATTTCTTATAGAAACTTTTGCATTTTCACCCATATTTTTCATTTGTTTTACTGCTTCTTGTCTTTGTTCAACTGTCATTGCAGGAAAAAATAGTTTGATTAAATCGCCGTCATTGTTTGGAGTTGTACCAATGTTTGCTTTCATGATAGCTGATTCTACATCTGGCAAAAGATTTTTTTCCCAAGGATTTACTACGATTGTTGTTGCATCTGTCGCTATAACTGAGCCTATTTGATCAAGTGGAGTAAGAGTTCCGTAATAATCAATCTTAACATTATCTAAAACAGAAGTAGTTACTTTACCTGTTCTGAGTGTTTTAAAATCTCTTTGCATATGTTCTATGCTTGATTTCATTTTTGCTTCACATTCGCTGTTTATTTCATTTAGCATTCTGTTTCCTTATGTATAAAATAATTGTGTAATTGTAGCAAGAAATATTTTAAATTCGAATTATGTGATAATAAGCTGTTGAGATAGGGAGCTGTTTATGATAGGGTTTTTATTTGTAAGTATTTTAAAAAATAGTTGCTTTTTTGCAACTATTTTTCAGTATCTTTTTTCTCTGAAGGTACTATAACAGATGGAGCTACAATATCAGTAGGCGCTGTAACAGACGGAGCTACAACATCAGTAGGTACTGTAGTAGATGGAGCTACAATATCAGTTTTTTCTACCATAATATCAACTACTGATTCATTGTTTGTTTGTGAATACATATAACCTAATGTAAGAGTATTTGCAACAAATAAAAAACCTATAAAAAAAGTCATTTTTGCTAAAAAACTGTTTGGACCTTTTGCGCCAAATACAGACTCATTTGAGCCACTATATGCACCAAGACCTATGCTTGAGCTTTTTTGTAATAAAACAGCAATAGTTAAAATTACAACTAAAACTATTTGAACAATGAGTAAAAAACTAGTTGTCATTTGTGAGTTCCTGAATATAAAAGTGGCGAATTATATCTAAAAAAAGCTATTCTTGCAAAATTAGATATAATTTCAAAAAAATTATGGAAAAAATTATGAGAAATTTTAAAAATATAATCTTTGTTTTGATTGTTATAGTTTTTCTTCTGCAGATGTTTGTAATGAAACAAGATGCTAAAAAACAAGAAATTTCGCAAAAGCCTTTGGTTGCAGTTAGTACCTTTGCTTTGTATGATATAAGTAAGCATATAGCACAAGACAATGTAAATGTGTTTATGATTCTTCCTTTTGGAGTGAGTCCTCATAGTTTTGAGCCGACACCAAAGTTGATGATAAAAATAAATAAAAGTGATTTGGTTATTTATAGTGGCGCGGGATTAGAACCATGGATTAAAGGTTTTGATTTTAAAAATAAAGTTATAAATATGAGTGAGCATGTGGATTTAAAAGAGTCTAATTTAAAAAAGCATTATCACCACCATGAAGGTGATTTACAAAAAAATATTAATCCTCATTATTGGTTAGATATGCAAAATATGATAAAAGCAACCAATGTTATAACAGATGAGCTTATAAAAATTTCTCCTATAAATAAAGATTTGTATAATAAAAACAGAAATTCTTATGTAAAAATGTTAAATAAGCTTGATGCCGATTATAAGAGTAAACTTTCAATGTGTAAGTTAGATACAATTATAGTAAATCATAATGCTTATTCGTATTTGGCACAAAGATATGATTTTCATACAATAGCATTAACAGAATTGTCTCCAGAAGCTGAGCCAAGTGCAACAAAAATGATTGAACTTATAAAGCAAGTAAAAAAGCATAATGTTTCAACTGTGTTTTTTGAGTCTTTTGCTAGTGATAAAGCTATAAAAAATATAGCAAGTGAAGCAAAAGTAAGTGTTGAAGTGTTTCAACCTCTAGGAAATATAACCGCAGATGAAACAAAGCAGAATTTAAGTTTTGAAGATATAATGAGAATAAATTTAGAAAAATTATCTAAGGCTATGAAGTGCAAATAAAAAAAGAGATTCCAATTTTTGAAGTTGAAAATTTAAATTTCAGTATAAAGAATCAAAAAATACTTTCTGATATTTCTTTTAAAATTTTCAATGCAGAGTATATTGCAATTATAGGACCAAACGGAGGTGGTAAAACAACTCTTATTAGAATGCTTTTGGGGCTTGATGAGCCAACTACGGGAAAAATAAAAATATTTGGTAAAAAAATAAAAGATTTTAAAGAGTGGCGCAAGATAGGCTATGTACCACAAAGAGCGTCTTTGGTTGATGTATCTTTTCCTGCTACCGTTGAAGATATAGTAAATATGGGAAGAATCTCTCAAAGAAGACTTTTTTCTTTTAAAAGTGCTCAAGATAAAGAAATTGCAAAAGATGCAATGCAGACAATGGATATATATGATTTAAAAGATAAAAGGGTAGGTACTCTTTCTGGCGGACAAAGGCAAACAGTAATGATTGCTAGAGCATTGGCATCAAAGCCCGAAATTTTGATTTTGGATGAACCAAATACAGGTGTAGATATGGTCTCACAAAAAAAATTTTATGAACTTTTGGCAAAATTAAATAAAGAGAATAAAATTACTATTGTATTTATTACTCATGATGTGGGCGTTATAGCAGATGATATTAGACGACTTTTTACTATTAATCAAAAAGCTATTATTTGTAATGATCCTAAGAAAGTTTTGAGCTGTGATGAGATGAGCAAGCTTTATGGGGTAAAAGCTCATTTGCTTTACAATCACAGACATGAGCATTAGGAATTTATAAATGCTGGAAATGATATCTCAAATGAAAAATACTAAATATATTTTTTATGTAGAACAACATAGCATAAATGTAAAATGGAAGGAATGTAATGACTGAAATGCTCTCTTATGATTTTATGCAAAGAGCCTTTATAGCAGGTATGATTATAGCTGTTTTAGCATCTGTTAGTGGTACTTTTGTTGTTTTAAGACGATATTCAATGATGGGTGAAACTCTTGCTCACTCATCGTTGGTTGGTGTAGCTATCGGTTTAGTTGCGGGTGTAAGTCCTTTTTGGATGGCTGTTATTGTTGCCATACTTTTTGCGTGGTTGATAGAATATTTAAGAAGTTATTTCTCTCTCTATTCAGATGCAGTTTTAGCAATCTTACTTTCTGGTTCACTTGCAATTGCTGTTATTATAGTGTCTCTTGGCGGTGCTTTTAACAATTCTCTATTTTCATATCTTTTTGGTTCAATTCTTTCGGTAAGTAGTGATGACATTTTAGTTATTTCTGTTTTTGGAACTATCTCTTTGGTGTTGCTATTGGTATTTTCTAAAGAGTTATATTTTATCTCTTATGATGAGGAAGTTGCAAAAACAAGTGGTATTAAAGTAAAGCTATTGAATTTTATGTTTGTCACTATAGTAGCTGTGATTATTGCTTTGTCTATTCGGGTAGTAGGTAGTTTGCTTATAGGTGCATTAATGGTTATTCCTACAGCTTCGGCTTTACAATATAAAGTGGGTTTTTTAAAGACTGCTCTTTTTTCATTGGTTTTTGCACTTTTTAGTGTTGCATCTGGAATGACTCTTTCTTTTTATTTTTCACTACCTTCAGGTGCTACTATTGTTTTATCTGTTTTATTTATTTTTATAATATCGTTGGCTATAAACAGAAGATGAGGATAAGTTCTGAATTTTCTAAATATGCTTTGAAGTACGGTACCTTCAATATAATACAAAAAAAAGTTGTAAAAAAATTGCTTCAAAAAGTGGCAGATAAACCTAAAAATATTTTGGATTTGGGATGTGGAAGCGGTACTGTATGTAAAAGTATAGATTGGGAATATGAGAGTTTTACTGGGGTTGATTTTGCATCTGGAATGCTTGAGTTGCATCCAAAATCTTCAAAAGTAGATTCTCTTTATGGTAATTTTAATGATCAAGTTTTGTTTGAAAATCTTTTAGTAAAAAAGTATGATTATATTATTTCTGCTTCAGCCTTACAGTGGGCAAAAGATTTGGACATGGTTTTTAAAAATATAAAGTGTTTAAGTGCTCCGATTGCCTTAGCAATTTTTACATCAAATACTTTTGAAATATTAAATAAAACGGCAGGAATAGATTCTCTTTTGCGTTCATCCAATGAAGTAAAAATGCTACAAAAAAAATATTTTGATGCAGAGTTCGAAATTGTAAAGTATAAGCTTGAATTTGAATCAACGAAAAATATTTTTAAATATATTAAGCAAAGTGGCATAAGTGGTTCTAGAAAAGTACTTGATTATAAACAGACAAAAAAACTTATGAATGAATATCCTGTAAATTATTTAGAATTTGAAGTGGCTTTTATTTACTCTCGTTGAGAATTATTTCTTTTTCAAGATTATATAATTCGTATCTGATATATTTAAAATTTTCACTATAAGTAATATTATTGAGTTTATAAAGTTCTTCTAATACCCTTGAAGATTCTTGTGCCCTTTTGAAGTTAGCTGTAATTATACTTTTTATATCTGTACGGTTAAGTTCACTTTTTGTTGAAGGTCTAAGAACATCATTAGTACTGTCTCGATATTTAAGTAGTTGCGAGGTTTCATTTACGCGAGTTTTATGTCTTAGTTGCTTTAGTTTAGAAGAAAGCTCTTTGTTGTTGTCGCGATATCTCATAATATCTTCAACAACTCTTATACCCTCTTTTAAACGGTTTATGTTTGCATCTATCACCCGAAAAAGTTCGGGTGAAAATTCCTTAGTCATCTCCACCAAAAACACCAAACAGATGTAAAAGAGCAGTAAAGATATTTAAAAAATCAAGATAAAGAGCAATGGCTCCATCAATAGGAGTTTCGTAAGCCCCTTTCATAATATTTTGAGTATCATAAACAACTAAAATGCTAAATAAAAATACAACAGCGCCTGAAATAACAATACTAAATAAAGGATTGCCTAAAAAGATATTAACAATAGAGAAGCCTATTATTACAAAAAGAGCAATCATTAAAGGTTTTGTGTAACTTGTAAAATCTTTAGTAGTTTTAATAGCATAAAAACTCATAGCACCAAAGATTACAGATGTCATTGCAAAGGCATTTCCTATAATAACACCGCCACCGCTCATTCCAAGTGTTTGAGCAAGTAAAGGAGCTAACATAAGTCCTGTCATAAATACAAAACTAAACATTACTACTAAATTTATTCCTGGTTTATGTTTTACAAAATGCAAGCCAATTAATAAACCGATTTCTAAAAGAAATAGAGGTAAAAAATAAGCTGCAATAGTTCCAGCCATCGGAACTCCAACATAAGCACCAACAGCACCTGCCATCATAGAAGCTGCAAAAAGTTTATATGTCTCTTTTACAAAAGAGATTATTTGTGAGTCACTGCGAGTAGCGCTTTCATATTTAAAAGAATTGCCTCTTGCATAATCACGATCATAAAGTCCCATTAATTTTCCTTTTTTTAACAAAGCTCTTAAAAAGCAATGAAATTAATATGGGTGTATTCTATTTATAAAGAGTTAATAAAAAGCAACAAGAAGTTAAAAGTTAAATATATCTATATGTGTATGACTAAAAAGACAGTAAAAATAAAAATAAAAAAACAAACATTTTTTAATGAATTTTTAATTTCTTTAAAAAAGCTATTGACATTAATTATTGATTTGTCTATAATTCCCGTCCACAAACAAAGAGACCTAACA
>Ga0307990_1003771_pt1 | contig 11414 bp, 7 predicted proteins | sample EllFjometagen129_FD_203168 | JGI IMG/M metagenome (GOLD analysis project Ga0307990, IMG submission 203168) | Marine microbial communities from Ellis Fjord, Antarctic Ocean - #129 | ecosystem: Environmental > Aquatic > Marine > Unclassified | place: Southern Ocean | collected 2014-10-08
AAAAGCCAGCCCAGTGCGCTGATCGAATCGGCGTCATAGGGGTGCAGTTTCACGGCTTTTTTGTACGCCTCCATGGCCTCGTTGATCCTGTCCAGCTTTTTTAAACAGTCTGCCAGATATCTGAAGGCAAGGCCCGAGTCCGGTTCCAGTTGAACCGCTTTTTCCAAAAACGATATGGCTTTTTCAGCCGATCCGTTTTTCAAAAAAAGATGGCCGGTGTTCAGGTTTATCTCATATACATCGGGTTTCATGTCGTAGGCCTGTAAAAAAAATTTTAGGGCCGATTCCGGGTTGTCCAGAAGCTGGTGGGTCATGCCGATGTTGTAGGCCGCCATGAATTCATCTGGATCCAGGACCAGGGATGTCTCAAATTCTTTCAGGGCGGATGCCAGTTTTCCCAGAGCACCGTAGCAGACGCCCAGGCTGTTGTGAACATTGACATTTGACGAATCCAGGGCCAGGGCGGTTGTAAATTCACTGACGGCGCCCTGGATGTCGCCTTCCTGGTAATACCGGTCTCCACTGATATTCAAGCTCACCGCATCGAACACGGCAGCAGCGTCAAAACCGAAAAAAGTGGCATGATGCAGGGCTTTCCAGGCGTTATCCAGTATTTGAGAGCGGGTAAAATCGCTGCAGGGATACACAGCGATACCTGCGGTGACACTGGGAAGCTGCTGCCCGGCCAGGTTCGATTTAAGGGTATCTATCCATTGCGTGCAGGCCGCTTCATCCGCATCTTTCAGGAAACAGCCCCATGTGTCTTGGCTGAGCTGCCCCCATATATTTTTGTATCGCCGGCTTGTTTGCGCAATGACGTTCCCCGTGCCGATGATACGGGCCGGATCGATTTCATCTGTGACGGTAACATTCTCCTGATGCCTGTGATCCGTCCGGATCACCATCACGCCAAATGCCGGGGTATCATTGAGTTCGGACAGGGCATGCTCGATAAGGGCAGGCCCGGAGAGCATGTCCGGAAAAATTTCCAGCAGGGCATCGGAGCCTGCAAAGGGTGGGTTCTGATTTCGGGTCTCATGCTCGAAGGGGTCGGTTTTGTTGAGCAGAAAATGTTGGGTCGAACTGCATGACGAGAATAAGCTTTTCTTTTCCGATGGGGTAGTCTGGTCCATTTTCAGGCCTTTTTTAGAATGTTGGAAACAGCGGACGCGATGATTTCCAGTTCATCATCCCGTACTGTCCGCATGTCCATGATAAAAAAATCATCCTCGATTCTGCCGATGACAGGGGGCGTGCAACTGCGCATTGCTTTCTCGAAACGGCCGGCTGAAAGATCCTGTATCTTAAGGGCAACACATTTACTGGGCAGTTCCAGCAGGGGTAAAGATCCGCCGCCGGCTCTTGATGGGCGATCCAGAATTTCGACCCGAAGTCTGTTATCCAGCAGGTCAAGCATTTTGGCAAGCGTTACACTCCTTGCTTTAATTTTGTCAAAAGGCCCCAGCAGCATGCGCAGGGTGGGGATGCGCTTCACTGCTGTTTCTTTATCGCGGTAGAGTCGCAGCGTGCTTTCAAGGGCGGCCAATGTCAGCTTGTCAATGCGAAGGGCCCGGTTGATGGGATTTTTCCTGATTTGATCGACGATCTCTTTTTTACCCAGGATAATTCCGGCCTGGGGCCCGCCCAGAAGTTTATCGCCGCTGAAGGTCACCACATCCACCCCTGCGGCCAGGGACTCCTGGACCGTGGGCTCGGGCATGAGGCCGTAGCGGGAAAAATCGATAAAGGTACCACTGCCCAGATCCTCCATGACCGGCAAATGGTATTTTCTGCCGATGGCAACCAGAGCCTTGAGGCTGACTGCGGCAGTGAAACCGACAACAGCGTAGTTGCTTGTATGGACCTTGAGCAAAAGGGCCGTATCCTGGGCAATGGCGTTTTCATAGTCCACAGGGTGAGTGCGGTTGGTGGTGCCGACTTCACGCAGAATTCCGCCGCTTTTAGCCATTACATCCGGAATTCGGAAGGCACCGCCGATTTCCACCAGTTCGCCCCGGGAGACCACCACCTGTTTGTCCCGGGCCAGAGTTTCCAGGCAGATAAGCACTGCGCCGGCGTTGTTGTTGACCACCATGGCCGCTTTGGCCCCGCTGATCTCGCACAGGATATCCTCCACATTGCTGTACCGTGATCCCCGTTTGCCGGCGGCCAGGTCAAATTCCAGGTTGGAGTAGTTGCAGCCGATGGCCAGCAGATTGTCTGCGGCCTCGCGGGTCAGCAGGGAACGTCCCAAGTTCGTATGCACCACGACACCGGTGGCATTGATGGTACGAACCAGGTTAAAGGCCATGGCCCTGGTAACGGCTTCTGTGACACGCACCAGGACGGCTGTATCGTCCAGGCTTTCCGGGGCAGTGTGTTGGTCATTGTCAAGAATGTCCCGGCGCAGGTCATCGATGACCGTACGAATCGATTGTATGACAACGGACCTGGGCGTGTTTTCAAAAAGACCCCGGGCATTTATCTGTTCAATTATATGGTCTACACCGGGCAGATTGCGCAAAAGGGATTGCTGTTTTTCAGTAGGGTGCATATCGCTTCCTGGTTGGCAAATTATATATAACCTTATTTAACTACCACTAACCGGTTGTATTTTCAATAGAGTTTTATATAAAAGTAGTAAGAATAAATAGGCAGTTTTTTACAATAATTCGTGTTAATTCCCATAATCTGTGATAAAAATTATAAAGGCATCTAAAATGCGGGTCACAGTTTTCGAATTTGAAAGAAAATGTTTTAATTCGTATAATAGTAACGATTTAACCACTCAAAGACCCAACCACCTGACCACCCAACAAGGTTTGGTATGGTTCAAAGGATTGTGTAAATGACATTTTACAGCGTTGAATCAACACAAAAAGATCTGGAGAAATGTGATTACATCTGTTCCGAAAACATTGCTACAGTTGTTTTCCTGGCCCATGCCACTCAAAAACCGGTCCTGGTGGAAGGGCCGGCCGGCGTGGGCAAGACCGAACTGGCCAAGGCAGTGGCCCGCAGCCTGGACCGCCGGCTGATTCGGCTCCAGTGTTATGAAGGGCTGGATGAAGCCAAGGCCCTGTATGAATGGGAATATGCCAAGCAGTTGCTCTATACCCAGATGATTAAGGAAAAAATCAATGACGTCATCTCCGGATCAAACTCTTTAAGCGATGCCGTTGATCGGATTGCGGCACAGGAGGATGCTTTTTTTTCAAAACGGTTTATTCAGCCCCGGCCACTGCTCCAAGCCATCAGTTCCGAAAAACCCGTGGTTTTACTCATTGATGAAGTCGACAAGTCGGACCCGGAGTTCGAGGCCTTTTTGCTGGAAATTTTAAGTGATTTTCAGGTATCGATTCCGGAAATCGGGACCCTGTCGGCGGTTAATATTCCTTTTGTGGTGCTGACATCCAATAATTACCGAGATATGAGCGATGCACTCAAACGGCGTTGTATTCATCTTTATATCGATTATCCGGAGCGCGATCTGGAGGAAAAAATCGTTCGGCTCAAGCTGCCTGAAACAGGGGACCGGCTTACCCGGCAACTGGTGGATACCATCCGGGAGATTCGCAGGCTGGATCTTAAAAAAAAACCCTGTATATCCGAAACCCTGGACTGGGCCCAATCTCTGATCGCACTTCAGGTTGAAGATCTTTCCGCCCAGGTGCTGGACCAGACCCTCAATATGATTTGCAAGTATCGATCCGATGCCGAAAAGGTCCGGAAAAATTTAAAAACCATTGTAACAGGCACAACGTCCAAATGGTCAACCTCGTCTTAAAATTTGCAGCCTGCGCCCGGGGAGGGGGCCTGCGGATCTCCACCGGTGAGGTCCTCAACTGTATCGGGCAGCTTGAGCTGATCAACTGTCTGCAGGAACCGCAGTTTGAAACGGTTTTAAGGGCCAACTTTGCAAAAAGTCGCAGGGAGCAGCGTCATTTCGATCGTTTGTACCATCTTTTTTTCCATGAACTACGCCAGGATTTCGGTATTTTTCACACGGATGGGCTTCAGGGCAGGATGGATGAACTCCTGGCGTCATTGACCCCGGAAAACAGTGAGGGGCCCCTTGACCGGGCCCTGCTTGATTTTATGGCCGGTGATCCCTTGGCATTTTTACAGGAGATGGGCCGCATCCAGGGTGAAGGGGACGGCCGCAGGCAAGGCATGGGATCCAATCTGGGGTCGGTCACCCGCCGCCTGGATGTGATGCTGCATTTAAACAGGCTGCAGGCTGCAGTTACGCAGTTTATAGACGAAAATATCGACCGGATTCCATGGGAAGAACGCAAGAGCCTTGAATCCCATTTTACCGAACGGATCGAAAGTGCCCGGCGCCTGCTTTTGCAAAACCCTAGACCCGCCGGCGAAAGCCTTAAAAAGATTACCTCTCATGAGCAACACTTGACCGATCTTGGAGAAACAGCCTTTGCATCGTTGACTCAAAAGGAGGTCGAAGAGCTGCGCGAGGTTATCAAACAACTGGTGCGAAAGCTCAAGGATATGGCCGTCCTGCGCTATGCCCGGCAAAAAAAAGGGATTCCGGATATTAAAAAAACCCTGCGGCAGGGAGCGCGCTACCAGGGAATCCCCATGGAAATCATTTTTCGCAACCGGCCCTTGCGGAAAACCCGGATCGTTACATTGTGCGATGTCTCCGGGTCGGTATGGTCGGCAGCCCGTTTCATGCTCAACATGCTCTATTCCCTGCAGGCGTGCTTTACCCGTGTGCGAAGCTTTGTTTTTGTGGCCGGTCTTGACGAGGTGACGGAAATATTTGAGAAAAACGAAATCAATCAGGCCATTGAAAAGGTTCTTGGCAAAGCGGATATCGACTACGGCGCCGCCACCGATTACGGATTGACCCTGCGCCTGTTTAAGAAATATTTTATGGAGGTTTTGAACAAGAAAACAACTTTGATCATTATTGGCGATGGCCGCTCCAACTATTCAAATCCCGAAGTTGAAATTTTGGATGACATGCGAGACCGCTGCCGTCGGCTGATCTGGCTTAACCCGGAAACAAAACAGTTCTGGTATACCGGAGACAGCGAGATGCGAACCTACGAGGGGTCCTGCCACGAGGTACGCCTCTGCCAGAATCTAAATCAACTACTTGATTTTATTAAAAATTTAGTTTTGTAAGACACAGATAGGGTAACGGCTGTTTTGGGAGAAGAACCCATCTGTTGCTTTCACCTTCGGCCCCTGCCCCTGCCGCCGCCCCTTCCCTGGCCCTTGCCTCTCCTGCCGACCATGCTCCTTCCATTGCCCTGGTCTCTCTGGCTGTATCTGTTGCTATTGGCGTCGTTTTGTTGCCGCCGGTCTGAACTGCCCCGGTCCATCTCGGCTGCAGCATCTTTCACGATGCGTTGAATGGCAGTATAGAGTGAGGCAAACATGTTCAGCATAAGGCCCGTGCCAGCTTCAACAAAAGCCTCTGTTTTACCGGATGTGCCGGTTTGTGGTTTCGATTTGTAATCTTTCGTAGGGTTACCCGGGGCTGAATCTGGTGCTGTTCGGGGCGTTTTTGGGGATCCGTTCTGCTGTGCAGGTGAAGGGCTGCCAGTTTTTTGGGACGATAAAACCCGGTGGATCGTCTCGTAGGCGATATTGATCTCCTTGAGTTTGTCCTCGGATTTTTTTTGGAGCCTGGGATTGGAAGAGAAACGATCCGGGTGCCATATATTGACCAGATCTTTATAGGCCTGTTTTGCCTCATCTGCATCGGCATCGGGGTCAATCTCAAGAATTTCAAAACATCGCTGAATATCCATTGTCTTGTCTTTTCATACCTCCATGGGCGAGTCGTCTGGAAGAGTAAGGGGTTTATGTTTTATTGGCATTATTCCAGGAAAAACCATTTCCAAAATGTTCATGCCACCATTCGTTTGGTGATAAATAATTTTTTACCTCATCTTTGGCAAAAGAGTATTGATAATAATTGCAATAATCAACAATGATGGCATATGCATTTGACAGTTTTTGGGCCATTTTTCTGCATTGCTCAGTATCCCCGGCGCAATGATCCGGGTGCCATTTTCGCATGAGCCGTCTGTAATTTGACTTGATTTCTTCCATACTGGCCTTTTCAGTGAGTTCCAGCAATGTCCTTGCATTTGTAATTTTTCGATAGGTGCTCATCTTAACTCCGTCATCAATTAAACCGATTCTTCTGCATTTTCGGGTCTTGCTATTGATGTTCATGGCCCGGTGAAAAAATGCAATTCCCAATCGGGTCGAACATTTTCGTGTACGTTTCCCATAATCCTGTGAATGCATACGACAATATTTTATCCCCTTATCAGGCATATCGCAAAGTTTTTGAGATTTAATCGGCTTTGCAAGGTAATCATCCATACCGCCTGTAAGACATTTTCCCCGATCCCCTTTCATAGCATGGGCAGTCATGGCAACAAACAGGACCCCGGCGATGGCAAGATATTGCCGGGCCTGGTACTCACTTTCCCAAAGTGCATCCTCTGTTTGTCTAAGTTTTTTTATCTCCTGCTTTAATTCGGTGACCCTTTATTCCAATTGATCATAGGTTGATTTTCCAGCCATTAGCGGAAAACGCCACTTTTTGAAAAATATGAATTTAACAATAACAATGGAATTTTTAACTTCAGAATTGTTAAAAATTTCACTTTGCCTGCTATGGTGAACAGTTTATGCCAAATTGAATTAAATCTGGACCTAATATTTTATATCCTGGATGGCAAAACCACAATATGTTGATATTCAAGAACAAAATGGAAAAATTCGGGTCGGTGGCAGCATATAAAATAACTATTGTCAGAAATTAAACACTTTGGCTTTTGCAGCCAGATCTATCAGGTCCGGTCCACCGGATAAATTCATGTTTGAGAAAAATTTTGTCTCGTCAACCTGACGAGCCTTGGCACATGGAATTCAAACACCGATGGGCACCTGGTTTTCAACCAGATAAGGTAAATAATCATTGGGACAGTCACCGGTTGGTGTCGGAATATTTAATTTTCTCTCGGAGTCGGCCCAATTAACGCCGTTGTCAATAAAACATATATCTGTTTTATGACCTTTTGAATGCGCAATCTTGGAAAATTGAAAGCATCTGGTTGCAGCCTCATTGTCATCTTTACTTAGAACAAATAAAAAATTAGCCATGGGATATTTTCTTTTTTTATTAAATTCAAAGCCATACGCGACTACTAATGATTAACGGGTTATGTGCCAATAGTCAACCGCAAAATATAAAACAGCGCGGTGCAGTAATCATCGATTCTCGGAGGTAAACAGGTAAAAATTTTGGTCTTGATCATTTTTCAGCCCTTTCTAAAAAAGGCTGAAGCCTGACCTTTGAAGGGATGCGTGTTTTTGGTTGAAACGATAATCAGGGCAAGGAGTTGTTTTAAAATTTGTGGGAGAAATAATGTCGGGTATGAGAAAACAGAACATTAAAAAAGGGCCTAAGGCGTTTTTTTAAGACTTTTTTTATAAGTGGCGGGAGCGAGTCGCATAAAATAGTAAGAAAGCGAGATTACAAAATGTTTTCAATTTCAGTTTCAAGTTCTTTTATCGGTATTTCGACCACAACCGACTTGCCGATGGCCTTGAGCAGAACAAAATGTATTTTCGTCCCCTCCCGTTTTTTATCCTTGTGGATGGCATCCCTCAGGGCGGCCGGCTCCCCATTGATCTCGGTGGGCAGGTTCAGGCGGGTCAGCAGTGTTTTAAACCGTTTGATTACCGGCCGGGCCAGGAGGCCTTTTCGAGCAGCCAGGCGGCAGGCCATCAGCATACCGGCACCCACAGCTTCTCCGTGGGAAATGCCGATGGTTTTTTCAATGGCATGGCCGAAGGTATGACCGAAGTTCAGTTTGCGCCGCTCTCCTTTTTCCTGTTCATCTCGGTTGACAATGGCAGATTTAATGACGATCGAATCAGATACCAGTTTCCGGATCACCGGTAGATCAAGGGCAAGCGCTTTGGCATAATTTTCCTCCAGAAAGGCAAACATGCCGGCATCTGCTATGGCGGCGTGTTTTAGGATCTCGCCTAAACCGCTGAGGATTTCCCTGTGCGGCAGGGTGGTTAAAAGCCGGGGGTCGCAGATGACGAATTCGGGCTGGCTAAAAACACCGACCATATTTTTATAGCCCTTGAAATTGACCCCATTTTTTCCCCCCACGGAGGCATCCACCTGGGCGAGAAGGGTCGACGGCACGAACCCGAACCGGAGTCCGCGCATATAAGTTGATGCGACAAAGCCGGCAATATCACAGACCACCCCCCCGCCGATGCCGACAATAAAGGTTGAACGGTCGGCCTTGAGCGCCAGCAGCCGGGCGTATATTTCTTTAACGGTTTTCAGGGTTTTGATTTTTTCCCCGGTGCCGATGGTGATGATGTCGGCATGAACGAATTTGGAGCCATGACAGTGGGAAACGTTTGTGTCGGTGATCACCACAACTTGTCCAACCGATATGAGACGGCTAAAGTTTTCAAGCCGTTCCCCAATTAGGATACTGGACTCCTTGTCGTTGCTTTGGATCTTAATCGTTTGCATGGTTTGACGCCCGCCTTTATTTGAATTTGAAAAAGATAACCCTATGTATCATATTTTTTATTGACAAATAACCTGAAAAAAAGTGGTTACCCACCCCGCCATTTCACAAAGACATCTATTAGCATTTATCGGGCACCTTTGTTTCTGAGAATCTCTCATTTTTGATATATCAGAATAGTCACTGCCGTTCCATCATTTACCCGATATCGGTGTGCAGCAGATTGAAGATGGCGGTCACTTCGCGGCAGAGCGTTCCATACTGCTCCGGGTAAAGGGATTGGGCCCCGTCACTCAGGGCCTGATCCGGTGCATGGTGAACCTCGACCATCAATCCATGGGCCGCGCCGGCAATGGCAGCCCGGCTGAGGGGCATCACCTGGTTGCGACGCCCGGCAGCATGACTGGGATCGACGATAATCGGCAGATGGCTTTCATGACGGACATACGGGATGGCAGACAGATCCAGGGTGTTGCGGCTGTGGTGGACAAAGGTACGCACCCCTCTTTCGCACAGTATGACATTTTCATTGCCGCCATTTAAAATATATTCGGCGGCCATGAGCCACTCGTCGATGGTTGCGGCCATCCCCCGTTTGAGCATAATCGGTTTATGAGATTGGCCGGCCCGGCGCAGCAGACTGAAGTTCTGCATGTTCCGGGTGCCGATCTGGATGATGTCGGCGTATTTTTCCACCAGTTCAAAGGTTTCAAAATCCATCACCTCTGTCACCACGGGCATGCCGGTTTCCTCGCGGACGGTGGCCAGAATTTTGAGCCCGTCCAGACCCAGCCCTTGGAAGGAGTAAGGAGAGGTGCGGGGTTTAAATGCACCACCCCGGAAAATTTGGGCCCCGCTTTGCTGGACATGACGGGCAATGGTCAGGGCCTGCTCCAGGCTTTCAATGGCGCAGGGACCTGCAATCATGGTCAGGTAACCGTTGCCGACGGCAATATCACCGACCTGAATGATGGTATCGTTTGATTTGAATTCGCGGCTGACCAGTTTGTAAGGACGGGTCACCGGGATGACATCCCTTACCCCGGGGAAGCCGGCAAAAAGGGCGGTATCCACAGGCCCTTTGTTGTGCAGTATCCCAATGGAAACCCGCTCTCCCCCCGGAATAGGCCGGGCCTTGTAACCTTTTTCGCCGATGGCGATAACCACGGCATCGATCTGATCAGATGTTGCATTCTTATCCATGACAATCAGCATGATGTTTTCTCCTTGTATTATTACATTTATTCTGCCCGGATTTCGTCCGGGGCGATGGCTAAATAACGCGCGCATAAATTAAAAAAGGGCTGCGATATATCACAGCCCCGTAAAACTGATAAAGGACTGTGGCGTCGATGCGCCACAGTCCTTTATCAGTTTTATATTAGCAGGTTAAGATGCTATAAACCGGTGGTCACACCTCCTTGGTCAGATGCCACCACCAAAAGCCTGAAAACGTTGTTGTATGAAAAATGTTTATTGAGTTGTTCATATGGTTTTCCAATCCTATGATAATATCATTATTCATACTTAAATATCTGACTGTTTGTCAAGGTATTTGATTTTTTGTTTTGCGCAACGACATTTCCAAGTTGGATTCAAAAATCGACGCGTCCCTGAAATATCCTGAAAAAGAAAAATCACATCGGCCATGTCGATCCGGCCGTTTCTATTGCCGTCGGCCCCATCGAGAATGGGTGACAACGGCGTATGCCCGGCCATGATTTGTGCAGAGCCAGTATGGCCTCTGCCGGAGTCGCTTTTTTATCATTCCATGTAGCGCTGACATCGTTAGCCTATTCCGGCCTTCATAATAGATAGACATCACAACAGTAGGGTCATGGAGATGAATTTATTTCTCATAAAGGTGGGTTAATATTTTGGGAAATTATAGTAAGGCAGTAGATTTTTGTTTAACTCATTAATAAAAAATTGTTGGCATCAGACACATTTTGTTACATGCTCTTCCATAAGATAAAATACACTGGACCAGTCTTGAGGAATCAAATTATCGAAAAATTTGAAAGCGGATCCGACATCCGGCAGTGTCGATCCGCGTTAATTCATGTCCTCCAAAAAAAGGAATGCCACCATGAAGGAACAGGCAGCTATTTTTAAAAAAACCTATGAAGATTATTTGGCTGAAATTGCAAAAATCGATCTGACGACCTTGCCTGAAAGGCTGGGCGTGAGCGTGGATGGAAACGAGGTAACCATCCCTTTCTTCGGTATTTTGCACAAGGTATCTGCCGCCGGTATTGCCGATCCCTCCGGTGCCAAACCCAATCATGCCATCTGTGTGGTTCTGAGTAAATATCTGCTCATGTGCCCGACCAGTGAACCGGACGGGGATGAGTGGGCCGCTTACCAGGATTTTGAAGATGCGGCCCCGTTTGCAGATGCCTACCGCAAAAATGTGGAACAGTCCATTGCCATAAGCTTTGGCGGAAAGCTGGATGAACTCAAACAGGCCTGTAAATTATTAAACGGCGGCACTCCTAAGGGAATCAACCTGCCCTATGATCTGGCCATGTGGTTTGTCCCACTTCACAGAGTGCCGCTGTTTTTGCTTTTCAATGATGGTGACGATGAATTCTCAACTCAGTGTAAAGTTTTGTTTGAAAAACGGGCTGAAAAATTTCTCGATATGGAATGTTTGGCTATGCTGGGAATGTTTCTGACGGACTATCTGAAGACGGCGGCTAATATTTGAGCCCCGGTAAATGAATAAAGGATACCGGGTTTTTATGTTTTACAGAAGATCAAATGCGTTTATCTTGTTGTTTGCGGATAATCGTTTTTTCAGGAGAAAATAATGGACAGGAGTAAAAAAGACCTTTTCTCGGATAAATTGACCGACATTTT
>Ga0307990_1003772_pt1 | contig 11413 bp, 3 predicted proteins | sample EllFjometagen129_FD_203168 | JGI IMG/M metagenome (GOLD analysis project Ga0307990, IMG submission 203168) | Marine microbial communities from Ellis Fjord, Antarctic Ocean - #129 | ecosystem: Environmental > Aquatic > Marine > Unclassified | place: Southern Ocean | collected 2014-10-08
CGTTAGTAGCTATTCTCTCAACTCCTGTCGTAAAAAACAAGAAACTTAAGAGGCTATTCTCATAAGATGTTGAGAGAAAGCAACTAAAGCTAGCTTTGGAACAGTCGCAAACTCTCGACTTTTTGAGATGGAAAAGTAATATCAGCACTGTAGATCCCGATTTTATCGGGATTGTCCGGTTGGAAACCGGACCTACGTTTACGAACAATATCTGTACTCCCTTATTTCTAAAACACGCAGTGTTTTTTTCTAAAGCTGCGGCGGCTAACACACAAGGGGATATTTAGAGAATATGGGTCCGTACATCACAAGCGCTTAGTTTGGTTGCGGCTAAAAGCAGCTTTAGCACTTTAGAACTTCTTCACTTCTCACTCGCTACCCAGCTGATATCCAATTGTCGGCACTGTCCTGACAGGTTTAAAAGGTACTCCCATATCTTTGGCTTTTCTGCGGATGCGTTTTACCAGCTGATCGATACTGCGGTCTGTAGGGGCCTCTTCACCATAAACAACATCCAGCAGGACATCTCTCTTAAATGCATAGTGGGGCTGCTTAATCAAGGCATACATCAATTTAAACTCATGATAAGTGCACTCCAGGTTCTTTGAGTCGATCTCAATCCGGTTAGCCTTAAGCATCGCCTTAAACAGACCATGCTGGACCACATCACCACCGGTTGACCTTTTAAGTCGGACAATGGCCTTCACATTGGCAACAACCACACCCGGCGAGGTATCTTTACCCAGATAGCCATCGGCTCCCTTGTGAAGTCCGTGTTCAATATCACAATCGAGTTTCATGGAGGTCAGCATAATAACCGATATATCAGGGTCCTCCCTTTTGAAAATTTCAAGCAGTTTCAATCCATCAATCCCTGGCATCCTGATATCCAGAATAGCGAGATCCGGTTTCTCTCTGCGAAACAACTCAAGACCATCATTGCCATTCAAGGCCGTCGATGCGGCAAACCCATTTTTTTTAAGAGAATAGCGCAAATTCTTAGTCATCCCATAATCATCATCAACAACCAGAACTTTAATCTTATCTTTCATATTATTCCCCTGTCATGCGTGGCCCAGAATATAATCGTCCGCCTCGCCAATGAATGCTACCACAACTGTTATAGAACCATAGATCCTATATGCTGTAAAGCCTTTAAACCAAAAACGGCAGTTGAAGGCGGTGAAGAGGTTGAAGAGTTTGAAAATGAGCGTTTAACTGCCGGATATAGGGCAGAGGACATGGTTTTATACTGATAGCGTTATAGGCCGAATGGGCCGAATGAGCCCAATGTGTGGTCGCCGCTGGCAATGGGTAGCGTTATGGACCAGATGTGCCAGATGTGCGTCGCCGCTGGCGATGGGTAGCAATATAGATTTACAATGTCACACTCAACGTTGCTAATAGCGAGAGTCCGTCAAGATCCACTTTGTAAGAAGATGGCCCGAGTTGTCCTTCAACCGGATCAATAATCTCGTATTGACCGCAAAGCTCCAATCCGATTCGTTCGCTCAGAGGAAATCTCATTCCCGTTTGCGCAAACGCTCCTATCTTAAAGTCAACATCATCGGTACTGTCGTTAAAACGTTGTTCGGTAGTGGTCGATCCTCCAGATCTCTGCATCAGAACTTCAACCCGTTCACCTTCGGAGCGGACCATATTCAACGAGGTGCCTGCTGCTGCAATAAGCTGGACGAAATCAGCATCCAATTCACATTGCAACCCCAAACAAAGTGTGGTTAGCGAGATATCAAGTTCTTCTCGAATATCATTAAAGTAACGAGTCTCGCTTCGGGATACTTCATTCTGCTGAATTTCACGATTGCCAGGAGTGTTTGGAAGAAGAGGTCCCGGTCCTGTCACACCTCCAGAGTAAGGTGGATCGGGAGGAATTACGCCCACCAGATCATAGGTGTCAACCACATTGACATCATACGTGACGCTCTGTTGACGAGCGTCAATGGTTGAGCCTCCTGTTCCAACCGAAAACGGGACATGTGATCCAGAGATAAGCACGTTAAATGAAACCGGACCCATTTTTTTGATCTCTTTAACGGCTTTAATATAAAGGCCGGCACCCTCATCATCCTTATCACTCTGCTGTCCATCATTGATCAGTGTTTTCTGATTAACGGAGGTCTGCTGACCAGCTAGTCCATGAAAAATGAGTGTATCACCCTGAACCTGCTCACTATTCTCATACCCCCAATACCATGTATCACCATTGCTGGCGGTACCGGCATCCTGCCGGACATATCCGTCATCGTACTCCCGGTCAGCGAATGAGTCCTCTTTCCCAAAAAGGGAGGACACATCTACAAGAGCTGAAGGTGATTTTCGAGGAATCATATTCCGAGAAACCCGGCTGCCTGTTCTAAAAGAGACGTTGTCCAGCGACCTATACATCAGGCCCCCGGATATACGCCAGCCACTGCGGCCACCCTCCGGCTGCAACTCGGGTTTATCCTCGGCAGCAAGGCTTGTTGCTGATGCCAGTAATATAACAGAACAGAAAATTGAAACACTGCTTAATTTGGTCATAACTCTTCCTTTGTCAACTATCGTCCTTCGACTCTGATCCTGAAAAACAGAGGGCTCTCATTACCCGGTATATGAACTGAATTGGTTATACAGGTCGGTGGCTGATTGGTGTGGCATGGATACCAGACCTTCAGATCTCTGGAGAATTCAACAATCTGTTTTGCCTGCACGCCGCCGGTCCAACTCAGTTGTATACCGTCCGATGCGAACTGAATCCCCCGTATCCGCATTACAGACCCTCTATCGGTCGGATCGGTGTCTGTTATGTACTCGGCTAAATTATTCATGCCATCACCATCATCATCTTCCGTAACATCATACGGGTTATTCTGGCTGAGATTGGCAAACCTGTTTTCCCATAGGTTCGGGATACCATCCCCATCGATATCGAGATTTAAGTTAATGTTGTAACTTCCTGGAGGATCAGCCCAGATTCCATATACATATCCGACCGGAATACTTCGATCGTAACTAAACACCTCTATATTATGGACAAGCACACTTTCTCCAGGATCCAACTCGGTATCATTATCTCCGACTAAGAGGAGTGCTTGATTCACTCTCTCCGTTATATCAGTGTAAGGCAAGCCACTGACAGGCTCAATTCCGTCCGGATGCATAAGACGTGCAGACTGATTGGTTTCCAACAAAAACCAGAATGGTTCCGTTAAAATCTTTACGGAATTGGAGGGATTGTAAACTTCAAGCGTGGCCATGTAGGTGCCCGTTTGTCTGTTCATTTCCCAATTAACGATGCCTGACCGGGTTATATCAGTTACATCAATAAATGCAGGGCCAAAAATAGCTTCCACCTGAAGCGGTTTATTGATGGTAACTCTCAGCGGAACTGCACTACCTGTATCAACACCATCGGTCAACCAGTGGTTGAAAACATAGCCGACAGCGTTCGAAGGATAGAGGTCGTAAACAAAGCCCTCCGGCTGCCATCCCGGAGAGGCGCCTTGGATCACGCCGTTGCTGGCCGCAAGTTTCAGCCAATACTGTGTCTCCCACTGCCAGATCAGCAAGGAGTTGGTCCTAGCAACAAAACTCACCACGGAATTACTGCCAGCGACAGGCACATCACCGGTACCCGTCCACCCCTTGCATAAATGTCGAGTACCAGTGCCGGCATCAACGATAGAGTCAACGCTATTGGAGACGAGGGTTACGAGTGGGATCTCATTAAATCCATATCCATGCGAAGCTGGCGTGCCGACTTCAATGGGGTTTCCTGCCACAACAAGTGAAACCAGGGGATGGTATTCGTATGCTCCGCGGTCTACCGTGCCATTCCGAATCCGGGCGTTGCCAACCAGGTCATTTTGTCCACCCATCCAGGATAGATTTATGCCTGTATCAACGCAATCGGAATGCTCAGTCAGACGCAAATCGGTTAACGATCGGAAACGAGGACTTCTGCTGATATTCTCTTCGCCCGGCCAACCTCCCTGAACGCAGCTATACGTCACGGTAAGCGAGCCAGAAATCTGGAATTGGCCGGCAGCGTTGCCCCAGGCTATGCAATCCTTCAAAGTCGCATTTGAGCCGAGCTTAAGTATGATAGATTTTCCACTGTTGAACGCAATCGTGCAGCCTTCGACTATTATGTTAGCATAGTCGTACCCGTAGATTCCGTGCGCATTAGCGGTTATCAGGCAGTTAAGAAGACGCACGTTTCCTCCCGAGGCTGTAATAACGTACGTCTGCCCTGCGGTGCCACTAATAGTGCAGTGGCTCAATGTCGGGCTGGCACTCTTGCAGTAGACAGCAGCCAGCGGATAGAGTGACCACCCATCCCGGCTGTCCTTCATGATACAGTGGTCGATGCTCGGGCTGCTTGAACTGCAGTAAATGGCCGCGCCTTGCCCGGTGCCTCCGAGAATCGATATTCCCGAAAGAGCGGAATCCCGGTTCTCTCCGCTTACAAAGAGGAATCCACAACCGCGACGCTCGATATCGATCGCGGTCATATCGGCACCACCGACCGATGTAACCAGCAGGCGTTTCCCTCGGAACGAGATGTTGTAGTTACCCGGTCCACGGTAAGTGCCAGGTGCAATCATAACGACATCGGTGGATTGCGCCGCATTGATTGCCGCCTGGATGTTCGTGGCTGCACCCACCCAGTTGGTGTAGGGAAACAGGTGTTGGCCAGTCAGAGAAACGTAGCGCGTTGACGAAAGAAAATCAGCAGTGATGCTACGTGGCTGACTCATGACCAGGGCCAATGAAGCTTCGCAGACCAGCGCGGGCGACACATCACCCAACCACCTGGTGAAGCCCGTGCCGTTTGTCGAAACCGCACTGACCGCTACCTCTTCGCCAATGTCGTAGTACGATGTTGCCGGGGTGACCTGCCCCCCCCCCAGTACGCTGGTTTCCAGTCTGTACTGAGTCTTCCATTGCCAAGTCAGCAGCGAGTTTGTTGTTACCATAAATACGACCGAGTTGGTCTGACCGGTTGCAGGAATATCGCCTGTCCCGGTCCAGCCCGTACAGACGTAACGAACACCGTTGCTTGCCACCACTATGGAGGGAACTGAATTCGAGGCCGTCACTCCAGGCAGCAACATGTGGAGTCCGTATGACTGGGGCAACGGGACACCACGGCGGTCGGGATACCCCTCAACCGTTATGCCATAGGTAACATTGAATTCGTGTGCGCCAATGTCGACCAGGCGGTTCACAACGCGCGCATTTCCAACAACGTCCACGCTGTTCGTCATCCAGTCCGCCGTGCGTCCGGCGTCCCTACATGGCGATCCCGACTTAAGCCGCCAATCACTACCGGCTATATTCACGAAAACAGGAGCATTCGTAATATTGTTATCTCCTGCCACAACCGTCGGAGTGCAGCAGTGGTACGCCTTGCGTTGCTGAATATAGCCAGTTAGCAACAGGTCGCTCCTCGCACCGTTCTTCGTGTTGTAATAGACGATGGTGTTCTCGACCAAACCGGACTGATATCGATACAGCCCGGCTCCATTGCCATCCGTTGTTGTGTTTCCAACAATAGTGCAGTTGCGTACCGTCCCGCCGTTATACATGAATACTCCGCCACCGCCATAGTCATTGTAGGCATAACCCGGGCAGGCGTTACCATAGATCAGACAACTCTCGACCGTGCCGCCTTCGATAATCTTGACGCCGCCGCCCTGCCCTTCTGCGTAGTTTCCGTGAATAATGCAGCTTTTGACTGTCGCGCCGTTCCATATCTGAATGCCACCGCCCCCGCCCGGTAAGCCCCCATCTATCGCCCGGCCACCCGTAACAGTGAAACCCTCGAACAGGGCACTGCTGTGGGAAAGCTTTACGCAGCGATGGGAATCGGTCCCTTGAAGGATCGTATTCTCGGCCCCGTTCACACTACGAACGGTCAGATCGGCAGCAACCGTGATTTGGCGGTCCACGCCATAAACACCGTTGGTCACAAGAACCAGCCTGCCCGAGCCACCGGCTACCACGGCATCTTGAATGTTCGTTGCCGCGGTTTTCCACGAGATATATGGGAAGATGCTGGAGCCCTCTGGCGATGCGTACACGATATCGTAGTCTACGGACACCAGGTCCATGCGCACAAAGCTCATCAGGTCGCCGCTACCATCGCTGAGTACAAGTCTGATGCTGTACGATCCCCAATCGGTGTACGTGTGTTCGACCTCCGTCAACCCGACCCCCTCCGCATCGATGATCCCGTCGTTCTCGAAATCCCAGCGGTAGATGAGGCCTGTCTGGCCGCGCAGGCTATCCGCCACCTCAAATCGCACCTCAAGCGGAGGCAGTCCCCTGGGCGGGTCCGCGAGGAAAGCGGTTTCGACTTCGAAGCATCCTATGTCGACAGCACCATCCTGCACACGAGAGTCTCCCGCGAGGTCGGTACCTGACACCATCCAATTCTGCAGCAACCCCGCGTTGATGCAGGGCGATTCGGGCCTCAATCGGTAGTCGCCAGCTGCTGCATCCACAAAGGAGGGCACGTTCGTGATATTCCCTTCTCCACTCGGGGCAGGCACCGTACAACAGTACGTATAGCTTCCACCGTTGTACTGGTAGTGGTTAGGTCCGGTGGGAGCCATATTGTCGTAGATGATGCAGTTGCGGACCACGCTGTTGCCGAGAAGCATCACGCCGCCGCCTCGTCGCGTACTTTCGTTATCGAGAATCGTGCAGCTCTCAACCGTGCCGCCGTAATAGCAATACACGCCGCCGCCGTCGGAGCTGCTCCCCGTGCGGTTCCCGACAACAAGACAATTGCGCACGCGGCCGCCCTTGTTGAGGAAGACTCCGCCCCCATCGCCGGTCGCGCTCACGTTGTTGGAGATTACACAGTTGCTCAGTTCGGCGCTGCCGCGCATGCCCACACCGGCGCCCTCGGCTCTTCCCGTGCGATTGCTCACAATGTGACAGCCAGCAACCCGCCCGCTGTTGATGTAAACACCGCCCCCGCCAACATAAGACGGGTATGTCGAACTCTCATGATAGCCCCGCGTGATCGTGAAGCCTTCCACGACCGCGTTCGCGTTGTTGACATAGAGGCACCTGACACGATCGTCACCATCAACGATGGTGGTCTCCGGTCCAGACTCACTTTGCAACGTGATCGCCTTGTCGAGCACGATCTGAGACGAGAGTACATAGCTGCCGGCTCTTACGATAATGAAGACATTAGCATCGGCGCCATCCACGATGTCAATCGCATCTTGAATCGACGTGGCCGCCGTCTGCCAGTTGGTGTAGGGAGGAGTTGGTGTGGCGTTCATGCTGTCAACGTACAGGTGCCATCCCGAAACCGGATAGACACTTTTGAAATGGGCCTCGATCTGACGTGGCTGATCCAGTTCAAACCGCAGCGGGTTGGTGGTTGAGAGCACCCCCGGGACGCCGGTCCAGTGGCTGAACTCGCAGAACAGATCCGGCTCGGCCGAGATCTCCAACGCACACCCGGCATCACGCCATTCGTCGATAGTCTCCGACACGGTGCCGCCCCCGTCCGCCGCCACGCTCAACCAGTACTGGGTGCTCCACAGCCACTTCAGGACTGTATCGTTGGTGACGTTCATGACAACTGCCGTGTTTGTTCCACTCTCCAGCGCAGTACCCGTCATGGTCCATCCCTCACTTACATACTGCGTCGTCCCCTGGACATCCGGACTGCTGACACGGTTCGTGAGAAGCGTCCCGGGAATGAAAGGATGGTTGCCCACCGACAAGTCCGGGTTGCCGAAAGGCGAGTCAATCTGCAGCCACACCATGGGAGGTCCTCCAAGGGGCAGGCTGTAGTCTTCCACTTCCCCATCCATCACCAGGCCTGAGGTCGTCAGAGAAGGCTGAGCTCCGGGTGCCAGGCGGAACCGGGAAAAACGATTACTACCCCCGCCCGAGAGCACTCCCGGTGAAACATCGAAACGCACAATCTGTGCGCCGGCACTAACGGCAACCATGTTCATAACATGCTCGCCGGTGTCAAGAAAGTCGTCGTCACCGTTCCAGTCGATCCACCCGCTGAGGAAGCCCGCTCCCCCGCTGACCTCAACCCGAATGGCACCGCCGTCAACACCATTCGTCCAGGTTTCTACGGCAATGATTCCATCTTCATCATCCGTTTCACTCCCGTCATCGCCGTCTCCCTCCTTCATCCCGGCATCGGCACTTTCCTGACCTTCCGGCTCGCCGTCGACGGTCTTGCCCAGCCAGAGCGTCTGAAACTCGTGCCGTGCTCCGTCGTTGCTCAACATCGTCAGGCCGTAAGAGGCCGGCAGGTCCCCAAAATCCCGTGCCACCACGAACACGGCCTCTACGACAAGTGAATTGCTCATCGTCACGCGCAGCGGCACGTCACGACCACGATCCACACCATCAACCTTCCAGTAGTCGAACACAAAACCGTCAGCACGGACCGGATAGAGATCATGCTTGGAACCGACCGCTTTCCAGCCCGCATGGGCTCCCGTGACGACGCCGTTTGTCGCCATAAGGGAAAGAAAGTGCAACCCGTTTGTTGCCTCTCTCACGACGCGAAAGCCTATGCCTGCTGAAGCCGCCATCGTCTCTGCGCCGGGCGAGATGTCGTAACTGTTTCCGGACTCGAGCTGGTAACCCCGGCGGTACGAGTAGCTAAAGGCCGAGCCCCCGCGAACGGCCTTGGTTCCGTTGGGCCGATCACTTTCGGTCCATTCCGAGACGTTGCCATTCTGATCGTAGGTACCGAAGGGACCGGGCGAGTCCACATAGGAACCCACCTCAGCCAGGCCGGACCGAATGGCCCACTCGTAGTTCGCGGCGTTTGTCCCGCCTGGCGGCGGAACTCTTGCGGGAAGAGCATCGCTCATCGTGGCGTACTTGAAGTAGCCACCGGTCAGCGGATCGTAGTAGGCCGCTTTATACCACTCATACTCCGAGGCCAGCGCGTATGTCCATCCCGGGTTGCGGTCGCCTACTGATTGGGGGCCGGTGAACGTATAGACTCCGTCTTCTGTCGTGGTCGCGTCCTGTTCGCCGTCAGGTTGCCCGTTATCCAGCCAGTTTGCATAACGCAGGGCATCGTAGTAGCTCACGTATGTCACCGGCTTGTTTTCCCAACCGGGATTGGTCTGATAGCTGTAACTGCCCTCGATGCCCGACTGTGTAATGCCTCCATAGGTCCTTATGGGATCGTTGTAGAGAGCGTATGTATCTGTTCTTGCTACCGAATTGAGGAACACCGCATACTCACTGCAAACAACCTCGTACTTTCCGATAAAATATTCGTACGACACCGCACCAAATCCCGTGCTGTCGTCTACGTTGTTGGTATGACTGACGCCCTCCCACACCGTCTCAATGGGAGGTATGGGCTTAAAAACGGCCTCGATGAGCAACGGCTCACGTATTACCACACTCAGAGGAACCGCGACCCCGCTGTCGATGCTGTTCACCAGCCAGTGATCGAAATCGTAGCCGGCCGCGGGCTCGGGATGGAGTTCATAGGTTTCCCCTTCTGGTTTCCACCCGGAACTGCTGCCGGTAATGACGCCGTTGGTCGCCTGAAGCGCAAGCCAGCACCCCTCCGCCCACTGCCACGTCAGTGTAGAATCCCCTTGCATTCTGAAAACGACGACATTGGTATTGCCCGACTCCGGCACACTGCCCGATCCAACCCAGCCGCTGCATACGTATCGGATGCCACCTGTTTCAACAACAGGGATCGCGATGCGATTGGTCACGGTCGTCAGTTCCATAACGCTGTAGGTGCCATACCCGAGTGGTTCAGCAGTTCCGAAGTGCGTGGGACTGCCGTCAATAATGAGCTGACGCGAAACAGGAACATACTCGTAGGCGCCTATGTCAACAGACTGGCCCAGAACACGGGGGGTGCCGCCGAAGTCCACTTCAGCGGACATCCATTCCGCATCAAGACCGATGTCAACACACGCAGATGCGATTTGCAGACGATAGTCTCCGGCATCTATGTCAACAAAGAGCGGATTACTACCGATACGACAATGGCTGATGGCTCCCGCCGGCATGGCAGTAGCAGGACCGTGGTGAATATTGGCTCCATACTGGGATATATTCCTATAGATGATAGAATTGAGGATCAACATACCGTCCGCATTGCAGTAGATGCCACCACCCGCATCACTGTAAAATCCCTTGATAGTTTCGTTATCCACAACCGTACAGCTTGTGACAATTCCTCCCGAACTCATGTAGATACCACCGCCTTTGACTTGGCTGCTTCCCGAAGCAACACGATTGCTGACGATGACGCAGTTACGCAAAGTTCCTCTGCCGCTCAGATACGCGGCCCCACCGGCCGTGGCTCTATTCCCTTTCAACAGACAATCCTGCACAACGCCGGCGCTTATGGATACAGCGCCACCGCTAGACGACGCCCCGTCGGTCAGTGTAAACCCTCTCACCAGGGCATTGCTATGACTCAGTGAAAAACACCGGTGGCTGCCATTCCCGCTGATCACGGTCGATGCATAACCGTTGACACTTTCCACCGTAACGCTTCGATTGAGGGATATAGCCTGAGGCAGAACATAAACTCCGTTCGTCACCAGGATCGTATCGCCGCCAATGGAAGCGTCGATGGCCTCCTGGATGTTGGTCGCCGCTGTCGCCCAGTTCGTATAAGGATGGACCGGAGTTGGATTGGATACGTTGACATAGCGGGATTGCCCATGTGCAGGCGCCACCATCAGCAACAGTAGAGCAGAGATGCGACAAACTATCTTTCGGCAATCATTTTTTTCCACGCGTATACTCCCTCGGCTTCGAAGAAAGCCCATCCATTGAGACAGAAGATTCGTAACCGTTCACGGCGTACAATCAGTATCTCAGAAACCCGCCCGCCGTGAGCTAATCCCTAAATGAGTTTACCTAAACTCAATTTCATTATCGATAAACTAGCTTAATCTTTAGCAAAACACAAGTGCAATAATAATTTTGCTGGAGTTCAGCTAAACAGAAACGGCAGTTGAAGGCGGTTGAAGGCGGTTGAAGAGGTTAAAAGTGAGAGTTTAACCGCCGACTCGCGAGTAGATAGAAATAAAATTAAGCTGAAAATCCTTCGAAAAACGGGTCGGTTTTCTAGATTAAATCGAATAAGTCGATTCGCTCAACGAATCAGATTTCGATTTAGCGTTTTGATCCTGAGGGCCCGAATAAAAGCCATTGGTCTGATTTTAACTGGATGCCTTTTTCGAGTGAATCGAACGAATCGATTTAGTCGAGTGAACCGATTCGCTGGAAAAACCAAAACTAAAGCAGCACTCTGCGCCATGCGCGGCCTGCCACGTTCCACAACTCATCACTCATAACTCATAACTCGCGCAGCGCAGCGATGCCTTCATGGCACAAAAAAAGCCGCAAAGCTGTTAAG
>Ga0307990_1003773_pt1 | contig 11412 bp, 7 predicted proteins | sample EllFjometagen129_FD_203168 | JGI IMG/M metagenome (GOLD analysis project Ga0307990, IMG submission 203168) | Marine microbial communities from Ellis Fjord, Antarctic Ocean - #129 | ecosystem: Environmental > Aquatic > Marine > Unclassified | place: Southern Ocean | collected 2014-10-08
CCGCCGACCTGCACGATGAACTCGGCGCCAACCTCCATGCGATCGGCCTGCTAAGCGATCTGGCACAGAATGCGAAAGAGTCCCCTGAAAAACTGGCCAGTCATCTGCAACGCCTTAGGGGGTTAACTGATCGCACTGGCCTCGCCGCACGCTATTGCACGAACATGATGGAAGCCAAGGGACTTTGCGAGAATCTGATGGAAGACATGCAAAGAACCTCGTCCCGTATCCTGGCAGATCTCGAACACTCTATCACGTTTGAAGGCGAAGAGTGGGTGCAGCACATCAAGCCAAGACGACGGGTTGACCTGTTCCTGTTCTATAAGGAGTGCCTGACCAATGTCCTGCGACACTCCAACGCGAACCAGGTCACGACCAAGCTTGAAGCCCGGCAACGGCTGATCACCCTCACGATCGCCGACAACGGCCAGGGGCTGGGAGAAACCAAAGGCAACGGTGTTCCTCCATCACTCAAACGCCGGGCCCGGTTTTTGGGCGCCCAGGTATCGGCGGGACCATCCGCCTCGGGTGGAGCCTGCATCACTCTGAAACTCAAACTCTAAGAACCATTAAAAGGCGGTAAGGAAGCATCATGCCACGAACTATCCGAATCATGCTGGTGGAGGACAATCCTGAATATCGGGAGGTCATCAATCTGGCAATTGAAGACGAGGTGGACCTAGAAGTAATCAGTCAGTATGGAACCGCTGAGATCGCCCTGCGCGACCTGCGGAACACGTCGAGACGTCAGGTGCCCGACCTCATTCTGTTAGACCTCCGTTTACCCGGCATGGGTGGACTCGAATCCCTGCCCCACTTCCGATCCTCTCTACCCGATGTAAAGATCATCATTCTCACCCAATCCGACAAAGAAACAGATGTGCTGCGAGCTATCTCGCAGGGAGCCAACGGCTATCTCTTAAAAACCGCCACCGTGACCAAGATCACCGAGGGCATTCGCACCGTAATGGTCGGCGGAGCAACGCTGGACGCAGCGGTTGCCAGATTCATCATGAACACGTTAAAGACGCATCTCCCAAAAGACCAAGTGGAGAGCATACTCACGAAGCGGGAACTAGAAATCCTCGCCCTACTCGGTGAGGGATTGTTGAAGAAGGAAATCGCGAAACGGCTCTATGTCAGCACAGCCACCGTAGCCACCCATGTCACCCATATCTACCAAAAGCTCAACGTCCAAAACGCACCCGCCGCCGTGACCAAGGCGTTTCAAATGGGCATCTTGCCAGCCAAAAAAGGGAAGAACTAAGAACTGCACATGTCAACACACCTTTGGTATTTATAGAGACGCCTTAATTGCAGTTGTGGATATGAGGTTTGCACGTATGACTTTCGCCCCATTCTCCTGATAGGTGAATTCCACACCAGGCCCTTTTGCTTGTGAGACAGTATGGTGCAGACCTTTTCCTTGTGTGGCAAGGGATGCTTGACATCTGGATTATAGTAGGGGTTTTGTTGTCCCTCCAGCATCCAGGTCTTGGGATCCGTGGGAAAATCAACGCCCAGCTTTTTGCAGTACTTCTCCAGTCTATCCCGGGCTCTTGTATGGATCGGCGTGTGCACCAGCCATGTGGCATAGTAAAGAAAGAAGGGCTTGTGCTTGAACTCACGTAGAAAGGTCAAGGCATCTTCGCTGTTCTGATGAAATGGGAAGCCATTCTTATCGAGGCGATACGGATCACCAGAATCTTGAGTGGCAAAACCGGTAAGCCGATGCGGCCCCATGGGATTCCTCGCCCCCCGGCTGCTGCGTGTCCAATCGAAGCCTTGATCCTCCGGTTGGGGAAAGGCATGGTGGTCGATCGCCATGTGCCATTTGCCCGAGTGCCCGGTGACATAGCCATTTTGCTGCATCACCCTGGCCAAGGTCAGTTCATTGGCTGGCATACGTCCACTGTACCACGGGGGCATCATGCGGAAATGCTTGCGGTTATACGGCACAGGCGGCGCACCGCCCACCACGTGGGTCTTCTGGGGGAGCGCAGGATGATTCCCACTCATGATCGCACAACGACTCGGCGCACAGGTCGGCGCCGGTGCATAGGCCTGCCAGAACATCACACCCTTTTTTGCCAGACCATCAATATGGGGTGTTTCAAAGGGTGAAGGTGCGTCAATGTCGTAGCATTTCACATCCTGCCAACCCAGGTCATCGGTGAGCAACAATACAACATTCGGCTTGGCTGGACGCCCGCCCTCTGCGGAAGCAACCATCGGGCACACCGCTATGATCACGATGACACCCAGTAATTTGATCCATGCAAATCCCCTGGGTTCAGATCGATTGTTCATTTGTGGCCTCCCCAAATCGCCGGAACCGGATCATTGATTTTACTGAATGCGTGTAAACTGAATGGCTTTGAGACTGGCTGTCTGCGTTGTCCCCTCCAGGCAAGACACACTCACCTGATAGCGTCCGGGGGCTGGGAAGTTCAGCCAACCCATGGGGAATCGCTGGTAATTGTGCGACGAGTTTTGCTGATTCTGGATGTGTTCACCGCCTTCCACAGTCACACCCCATACCAAACGCCCCTCGCCTGCATAGGTCAAATCTACCTGATAGTCACCAGGGGCCAACACATCCACTTCAAAGGTAGCCTTGCCATTGGGCTCCCAGTTTGTGATCTGTGCAACATGCTTCCACTCGCCGAACTTCTCCATCCAGCGTTTGCTCTCTTTGGAAACGTCCTGAACCTCGGCAAAATCAGCGAGTATCTCTGTGGCCATTTCAGGGTCGATCCCCCACACAACATCTACCTGGGGAAAGGCGGCCAACTCAAGCTCAATCACGGACACCAGCGATTCGGGCGCGCGCGCAGGCAGGCGAAACCGAACCCATCCGTCCACACTTTGATATTTAATCGGGCTTGCCTCCTTGCCGCTAAGCAAGCGTGCCGAGAGAATCCCCGTTTTCAAACCTGGCAGAAAAAGCTCGCCTTTGGCAGGCCAGTCAAACACAGACAAGAACATTTTACGGCCCTTGACTGTCACATCACCCCAGGGCAAGGCATGCTTCCAGGGCGAAGCCTCTGTGCCGTACACGACCTGGGGATATTGCTTGATCCATGTTCCGGCACCGTGTAGAGAGCGTGCCGCACGTTCAGGTACAGACCCGTCACCCCGAGGACCAATGTTGAGCATATATGTGCCCCCGCGTGCCACGCAGGCAATCACACGCTCCAGGATGTCTTTGGGCGTTTTCCAGTATTCGTCATACCAGGCATAGGCCCAGGAATCGTTGGTCGTATCCACGGCTTCCCACAGGCCTTCCACATTCTCATGCGGCACTTCCATGTCACCCAGTGTCTGATAGTCACCCAGGCCATGGCCGGCGCGTCCGGACACCAGGGCATCGGGTTGATTCTTGCGTACCACATCGACCAATTGCTGCACATATTTCTTGGGCATCTTACCCGGCGTGTCAAACCAGACCAGTTCAATGGGCCCGTATTCACTGGTGATTTCCTTGACCTGCGGTAGGCACTTTTTCACAAAATAATCGTCGAATGTAGCTGGATTTCCATTGTCATCAACCTTGGGACCGCCGGAGCCGCCCGGGAAAATCCAGTCCTGGTTGTGTGAATAGTAGAAACCAAAACCGATCCCCACAGTTTGACAGGCTTGTGCCAATTCCTTCATGGGATCCCGCTTGAATGGGGTGGCATCCACAATATTAAAGGCATTAACCTTGGAGTGGTACATGGCAAACCCATCGTGGTGTTTGCTGGTAATGATGATATACTTCATGCCCGCATCCTTGGCCAACTTGGCTATTTCCAGGGCATTGAACTTCGTGGGATTGAATTGCCCGGCGAGCTTTTTGTAGTCGGCCACCGGTATCCCGGCCATCCTTGGGTGCATGATCCATTCGCCGATCCCATAATAGGTTTTATCACCCACCTGATTGCCCAGGTGAGAGTAGAGCCCCCAGTGAATGAACATGGCATAGTTGCCTTCTGAGAACAGCTGACCGCGCTTGGCCTGGTCTGCACGAAGCTTGACCACGGCCTGGCCCCACATTGTATCCATGTCCTCGGCCTGTAGACTACCCTGCACAGCCATGACACACAAAATCCCCACAATCACCAGTCTCTTCATAATAATCCCCTCGTATAATCGGTGCACAGCACCCACTATGTCGTTGTAACAAAAAAAAGGGAGAGGAGCCGTTACATGAAGCTCCTCTCCCTGGTTATGCGTTTTATTTAGTTGCCCATCTCGGATTCCAAAATATCCAGGTCCAACTGATCCACCGTACCGTCCTTATTGACGTCATAGGGGGACAGCCATTTGGTGCCATGGATTTTGACACTCAGATAGTCCACATGGCCGGTCGCACCTGTATCCGTAAGAAGAACCCAATCACCACCATCACCAGCACCATTTGAGGTCTCGTAATCCCAGCTTCCCGTTTCTGTTTTGGTGCCGTCCGTAACAGTATAGACACAGCTATCAGTTTCACGGTCGTAGTTGACAGTAATATCCATGAATGCCTCGGCATCAAATCCTGTCAAGATCAAGGGATCATACCCAGCAACCCACCAGTAGGCACCATTCGAAATGGTCACGGCCTGAGAGCCGTCAGCAGCCAGATAATGGGTGATATGAGGCAGGCAATAGGTATTCGGTGTCTTTTCGCTTGCAATGGGCAGCCAAACACGAATGGGCAGTGTGCTGGTGGCCTTGGAAATCAGATGCAAATCCATGTCAAAGTCACCACTGATGTCCGGAGTCCGGATATCCAGCGTAAAGTCACTACCCAGAAGCGTCATGGTGCCAGGCAGTATATCCATGGCGTAGTCACCCATGTTATCCCGAACCTGAAGATCCATGTCATTGGGTCCCACAGGATCAGTACTCATATCATATTCCCACAAAACCTCAGACGGTGCCTGGTATCCCCAATCTGACATCAGAAGTTCACGATCAAGTTCATTGACCACACAGTCCGCGTTGAAATCAGTGGTCGATATTTCAGGACACGCGATCAGAGTCGTCTCATCTGCCTCAGCATTGTAGGCCATGGCCACTGAACCGGCACCGTCATAAGCAAGAATCAGTCCCTTGGCAATGTAGTCATTGATCCGACTCCTCTTATCGCCGTTCAGGATAAGTGTCCCCTCGGTGATGTCCAGGTGACACAGAACATTGGCATTGGCATTCAAGGTCAATTGATCGGCACGAGCCACACCCCCATGCAGCTTGAATACGCCCTTGGTCCCCACATCCGCTCCATAGGATCGCGGTATTTCAAGATTACCAGCCACATTCAATTCTCCGCCAGTCATTTGAATCCACATATCGCCATGCCAGCCACGGATAAATCCAGTGTTCACAACGCCGCCACTGATACGCAACGTTGCGACACCACCCAGAAAACGGGTCATGAGCAATTCGTCTTCGATCGTTAATGAGCCACCGGTCACATTCAATTGGCAATGGGCATCAGAATTGTCCCAGCCCAACTCAAGTTTGGTGCAATAGGCCGCCGTGTCGTCATCAATCACACAGGGGCCCAGATCATTGACTATGCGGGCATTGGTCCCTATGCCAGGCAGGTCAGCACTCCAGTTGCCCGGACTGGACCACAGGGTGTCGTTTGTTTCGCCATCAGTGAACACGGATGTGCCCGCAGGTGCGGTTGTTTTGAAACTCACGACCAGGCCTGTATACATATCATTGCCGTCAAATTCATCGATCCTCCAGTAATAGGTCTGTCCCTTGATCAAGGTCTCAGACACTTGATAATTGGGATCGGTCTGGTCTTCTGAGACCAGGGGAAGATTTGCAGCATCTGTGCCAAAATAGACATCGTGGTTAATCGCGCCCAGTCCAGGCTCCCATGCCAACAGCAGATCGGTTATCTCAGCACCTGTGGCTTCATCAAGAGGAGACACTGGACGTGCCAACTCGAGAGGTAGTGTTTGGAAAGACCAGAGATCACCCGTGCTGAGACTGGCTTCAATGCCTTCAGCCTCATTGGCATCAATCACTTCATCCACGCGCCAAAAATAAGTGGTCCCCAGTTCAAGACCTGTCGCAGTCGTATGAAAATCAACACTGAGTACACCTTGATTGGGGTCTGACGTGAGTAATGTCAAGGCATTCGGATCTGTGCCCAGATAGACATTGTGACTGTCAGCCCCCTGACCTGCGACCCATGCCAGCATGGTTTGGTCACCAAAAATCGTATCCGCTTCTTTAGGACTCTGATGCCAGGCCCTGGCCATGACAGCAGGGTCTGCGGTACCGGTCACCACAGTATTGCCTTCAAAAACCTCAACGTTCACAGTACCCAAGCCACCATACGCGGTGATCTGCCCTGAATCGATATACCCCTGCAAAGCGGTATCCTGGGCCAGAATGAGTGTTCCGCCAGAAAGATCCATGTGACTTCGTTCAATACCCCGCATCACCAATCGGCCTGCGCATTGAACGATACCGCCAAAAAGCTCCACCTTACCGGTACTGGTGCCCGCATTGGGCACATGCATATAGGGTCCACTGGCCGTGATCTGGCCGCCAGCCATTCTCAGATGCCCCTGACCGAATTGGCCGACATTAAATTGGCCGGTCGTACTAACGATTCCGCCATCCATATTCATCAGGCCTGTGCTAGACCCGTCATTACCCAGCAAAAAGTGTTTATCAGGGCCTGAGACTGAGATCGAACCGCCGGTCATGTTAATGGTCCCATGACCACCCCCTGTATGACCGACCAGAACGGACTGTCCTGAGCAGATAAGATCGCCACCCGTGACGTTCAACACACCCGTGCCACCATTGACCCCGATTTGCACCCATGCCCCCACGGTCAGACTGCCAGCTTCCATCTTCAGAAATCCAGTGCCATTATTGCCCAGCCAGAGATGCATACATTCATCCTTGCCCCCTTCCAGCGAATGAACAATGGGATGCGACAAGGAAACGCCGTCTTGCGCAAGTACATTGTTGACTGTGACACCATCAGCCGCTGTGGGGGCAGCAGAATTGCTCCAATTGCTCCCAATATCCCAATACGGCTCACTCCGGCCTGCACCACCGGTCCAATTCGCAGCACTTACCGTACTGGCGATTGCCAACACAACCACAAAAACACAAAGTCTCTTACTCAGCCTTCTCATGTTCTTCTCCTTGCAGTTAAGATTTCCGTAATACATCCGACTCATGGATACTGGACAAAGTTCATTCCCTATTAAAACACTGGGTTTTTAAGAAAAACCTTGGTACTCATCCTCCAAGACACACCGACTTTCATCAAGAATAACGCTCTTGCTTTGAACCAGCTTTGGCTGTATGGTGGCCCTCCTAAGAAAAATACAGGGAAGACCCCCAATGTACTAATTTTAGTATACGCGTTGGAGGTCATTGTGCCTATCCTCATTTCATAGGATATCGGGGAGTTATGGCAGGTAAACTGATTGGTTCACAAGCTCTGAAAGATATGGTTCAAACCCACATAATTCGTTTTTCAGCCCTCCTGGTTGCATTTTTTACAACCTGGACAACTCTCGCTGAAACGACCCCACCGCTTAACGATCTTTCCCTGACCCGCCTTGAGCAGCGTTTGGCTGCTATCGACTGTAATTTGGAAAAGTTGGCCGAATACAGCCTGCGAAGCGGGATTGGCTCTGTGGGCTTTAGATCCAAGACACACCAGAACAGCGCCAACACGGAATGGATCCAAATCAACCTGGCCAAGGAAACACCCATTGATCAAATCGTGCTGGTTCCCACCATCTGGCGAGACACAAATACGGGATTCAAAGAAGATGGTTTCCCCCTTGAATTCAACCTCATTGCCGGAAATCACAGCGATCCTAACGGCACGGTCATTGCCAGCTATGGAAGACAGGACCCTCTTCTGCCGCGTATCGCCCCTTTGGTCATACGGTGCCCGGGCACAATCGCATCCTGGGTACGCCTCCAGGCCACGGCCCTGTCGCCCCGCGCCTGGGACGGGAAATATATTTTTCAGCTGGACGAAATCCTGGTTTTCAATGGCCAGGAAAACGTGGCCTTGAGACAACCCATCCGAGCCTCATCGCCCGATATACCGGCAGTGTCAGCCAGGAGAATTCACTTTCTGGTGGATGGATTTGTGCCTTACCTGATGAATGCTGCCCAGGGGGATCAGAGCATTGCCTTTGTCAGTCGAGTCGGCATTGGGGACCAGCCGTCTCTGGACATTGATCTCAAGGCAATCCATGCTCTTAGCTGTGTCCATTTGCATGTCACAGAGCTGGACGACACTGTGCCCACGTCCACGCCTGTGGGCTTTGGTATTCCCAGACGATTGCTGATCGAGGGGGCCACTCAGTCCGACTATTCTGACGCAGTGCCTCTGGTCAAGTATCACATGGACACCGTATACGATACGGGTCCCATCATTGTACGACGTTTTTCGGAAACCCCATGCCGCTATGTCCGATTGACTGCCATTGAACCCTATATTCACAACAAAATCCCTGGCCAATCCCAAATCGGATTTGCAGAAATCGAACTCTTTGCCCAGGGCCAAAATGTAGCCCTAGGCAAGAGGATGCAAGGAGACTTCAAGGTGGCTGCCCCTGAACGCTCATTTTCTTCGCTCACAGACGGCCGCAACCTCTATGGTCGGATCCTGCCCATGCGCGATTGGCTGAACGAACTGGCCCGACGTCATGATCTTGAAACAGAGCGGCCTGTGATCCTCGCAGAATTAAACCTCCGCTATGCACGGCAAAAGACAAACCTGACACGACTGAAATGGCTGACTGCCCTGCTTACGGTGGGGATTGTCTTTACCATCCTCATTGACCGGATTTTGCGTATGCGACAGGTGGCCAAGATCAGACATCGCTTTGCTGCAGACCTGCACGACGAATTGGGTGCCAACCTCCACACCATTGGATTGCTGAGCGATCTGGCCGAACAGGCCATGGATGAGCCCGAAGAATTGTCCATGCTGCATCAACGCATCCGGGCCGTGACTGAGCAGACCAGCACGGCTGTACGCCATTGTACTGCTCTGCAAGAAGCCAATGGGCTCTATACCGCGATGGCAGCGGACATGCAGCGTGCCTCCTCGCGAATCATGGCCAAGCTCGAACACGATATTTCCATAGAAGGCGAGTCATTCCTCGAACGGCTCAAACCGCGCACCCGCGCGGACCTCTTTCTGTTCTTCAAGGAGTGCCTTGTCAACATTAGCCGCCATTCAGGAGCCAGCCAGTTCAGTACGCAATTGACAGCCAACCGCACCCATATTCATCTAACGGTCAGTGACAATGGGCGTGGTATTGATGACTCCAAGGGAAACCAGATCCCCTCATCACTCAAACGCAGGGCGCGTCTGCTCGGCGCCAGAGTGGTTGTAAAAAGCCCCCCATCAGGTGGCACGAGTATCGTTTTAACACTTCGAACCCAACAATGGGGATTGCGTAAATAAGGGATCCCATGAAAAACAAAATCAATGTGATGCTGGTGGAAGACCATCCTGAATACAGGGAAGCCATTGAGCTTGCCTTGGGCAAAGAACCTGCCATGGCATTGACCCGTCAATTTGGCACAGCAGAAAGAGCCCTGCGTCACCTGAAGGATGCCAAATCTGATGAAACACCGGATGTCATCCTGCTTGACCTGAATCTGCCGGGCATGAATGGCCTGGATGCAATCCCTCTTTTCAATTCAACAGTACCCACGGCCAAAATTATCATCCTCACTCAGTCTGACAAGGAGGCGGATGTACTGAAAGCCATTACACGCGGCGCTTCGGGCTACCTGTTGAAATCGGCCACGTTAAAGCAAATTACAGAAGGCATCCGGAACGTCAATAATGGCGGTGCCTCACTTGATGCCAACGTCGCCCAATTTATTCTGAAAACTCTGAAAACAAAACTCCCAAAGGCCCATACAGAGCAGTGGCTCACAGAGCGAGAGATGGAAGTCCTCACCCTGCTTGCAGAAGGTTACGTAAAAAAAGAGATTGCCGATCAACTCTGCATCAGCACTACAACCGTAATCACCCACGTTGCCCATATCTACGAAAAGCTCAGTGTAACCAACGCCCCGTCGGCCATCAACAAAGCGTACCGCATGGGTATCTTCACGACGGAAAAAGAGCTCTAAACAGCCAAGAAGCAAATCAGTTTCTTCCTTTTTTCTGGAGGTTAAGACACCAACGGTATTTCACCCTGTGAATAAGAGCAAGCCGTCAAAGGGTGTCCAACTCATCATTTCAAACTTGTCTAATTCCAGCGGCTCATGTAAACTCCCTGGATCGACTGCTGCCCTGTCAACTGTAGCATTCAAGATTGATGTGACGTATTCAGATGTGACGTATTCAATGGATAAGTGCAACGAAGAAACGAGCCTGACACATGAAGAACATTGTGGTTAATTGCCTGTTGCTTCTGTGCATCACTCTCTCAGGATGCCAGAATGTCCATCGATCATCTTCAGATAAGCCACTCATTGGCATTACAACGGCTTACAACCCCGAAAGTAACAGCCTTAGCGTACCTGCGGCCTATGTGGATGCAATTTCCAATAATGGTGGAATTCCGATTGTGCTTCCGGCCATAGAAAGCCGGGAAGCGGTTCAACGTTATGTCAAGACACTGGATGGTCTGGTGCTGATCGGCGGCAGAGACATCCCCCCAGACCTATACGGTCAGGTACCACATGAAACCGTCGCGATTATTCCGGCACGACGGGTTGCTTTTGATCGCGATTTGATTGCCCAGTGGATGGCTACCAAGAAGCCGGTTCTGGGTGTTTGCCTGGGTATGCAATTCGCCAATGTGGTCTCAGGAGGGACCATGATCCAGGACATCCCATCTCACATTGGTACAGATGTGGCCCACAGAAAAACCTACCATGCCATCACCATCGAACCCAACAGCCACCTGGCCGGAATTCTCGGTTCTGAGACTGCCATGGTGTACTCTTCACATCATCAGGCCGTGGACAAACTTGGATTGGGACTAAAGCCTGTGGCCTGGGCAAACGATGGCGTGGTGGAAGCGTTGGAACGAACAGATAACGGCCTCGGACTGTTTATACAGTGGCATCCTGAAATGATGGCCAGTCGCCATCCGAATCACACCAATGCCATGTATGGCTATCTGATACAACTCTGTATGCAAAGCCAAAAACGCTAAGAAATGCCTCAGGCGACCTCCCAGGCAAGATGTTGTGTTGACCAGGCCCTTTTCCTATCGACCCAAAAGCTTGACAAACAGAAAGATCCGATTATTGTATTCATTCAAACGTAGCTATTAGGCAGAGTAAATAATCAGGAGAGACTCATGAAAAAGAAGCAAGTAGCCATCATTATCGGTATCCTTACCGGGGCCTTATTGCTGGCAATCCCCGTGATCAATCTGTTTTCTCCATTACCCGCCACATCTG
>Ga0307990_1003774_pt1 | contig 11409 bp, 9 predicted proteins | sample EllFjometagen129_FD_203168 | JGI IMG/M metagenome (GOLD analysis project Ga0307990, IMG submission 203168) | Marine microbial communities from Ellis Fjord, Antarctic Ocean - #129 | ecosystem: Environmental > Aquatic > Marine > Unclassified | place: Southern Ocean | collected 2014-10-08
GCTTCCGGGGTTATTTTAGAGAGTTGCAGACGGGCATTACCAAGAATACCATCGGCCACAAACTCTACCAAACTAGGTAGTTGCGGTGGCGACTCAGCATTATCTATACTCATATTTTTGACATAATCAACGGCACCACAATGGGGACCATGGGCTAAAATAACCGCTGGTCGCCGACTCGGGCTAAAAACCACATTTCCAGCTGAAGAAAAGACCCTGACATTGCCTAACTGGTCAAGCAGGTTCCGGATTGCCGCATTCTGTTGATCAGCACAAAGATAGAGATCAAAAAGTTTGTCCCGCCGATCCAGGCTCAAAGCTGACAGAAAGCGACGGGTGCGACTGAAAGCCTGATCCGGCTCAACCTCAGCAAGCCTGATCTCATCCAGAGATCCCCAACCAAGTTCTATATTCACCCTTTCACCTCTTTACACAAAAGCCGCTCATTAAAGTTTAAACAAAGCATTCAACCGATATCTTCACTCAATCTAGTAAAAACTAAACAAATTATCAAGCGCTAACTATTTAAAATAGTTCAACAGGGCATGCAGAGTGGTTAAAGGATGAGGCGGACAACCCGGGATATAGAGATCAACCGGGATCAAGCTGTTAAGATCCCCGACAATTTCATCGCTACCGAAGAATGGACCTCCAGAGATTGCACAAGCCCCACTGGCGATCACCACTTTGGGGCTTGGCACAGCCTCATAGGTCGACAGGGTTGCCTGGCGCATGTTTTTGGTTATGGGGCCGGTAACATGAATGCCGTCGGCATGACGGGGTGAGGCCACAAATTGGATACCGAAACGCGAGAGGTCGAAAAACGGGGTGTTTAAAACATTAGTATCGGCTTCACAAGCGTTGCACCCCCCCGCCGAGATCTGCCGAAGTTGGAGTGAGCGGCCAAAAAGCTTCTTGAAATGTTTTTGTGAATGCTCGGCCAAAGCCGGTAAATCACCTTGAGTAAAAAGATCTTGACGTTGGGCCGTACCCATCTCAAAATCCTGCGTAAAGCTAACAAAGAGACCTTCAGACAGGGTTTCACAGAGACCGCAAAAGACACAACGACCCAGATCAATCTGCCGGGTTGCGCTATCTATAGCCTCTTGCGGACAAGCCGCCGCACACCTTTGCACCAGATCCTCAGAGCAATTTCTATCAACCTTCGGCAGGCCCCTAAATCTTTTGTAGAGATTAATAGTTTCTTTGGGATATTTGGATGTCCGATAGCCCTGTTCTAATCTGTTTTTTATAACTTTAAACATACATCCATCAAGCCTTTATCTTAGGATACTACCCTAGAGATCGAAACCGCAATAAGAGAGGTTAAAACTCTTATTGCATATGGGGAAATCGGAAATCCCTTCATCACGCAGAGCCAAGGCCAGCCCGATCCAATTATGGAAAGAGGGGTCTTTGATCTTGTAGCGCAGAATCTGGCCATCATCATCAGTGAGGATGCAGTGAGAAACCTCCCCACGCCAGGCTTCGTTAAGCGAAACCACAAAGGCGGCCGGGGCCAAATTAGGGATTTCAGGAAGATAAACTGCGGCATTCTCACTCTTTTCCAGTAAGGTTCTGATCAGGGTCGTTGAGTGGCTAATCTCTTCCCGGCGAATCTGGGCTCGGGCCCAGACATCACCATCGCTTTCGAGGCTGGTGTTGGCGGGCAGGTCGGCATAACTTTCAGTGGGAAAAGAGACTCTGGCATCATAGGCTAATCCACAAGCGCGCCCGGCATAGCCCACCAAACCAAGCTTCTCAGCATCGGCGGCGCTCACCGTGCCCGTATTCTCAAAACGGGCGAGAACACTGGGAGCCGAAAAGATCAAATCATTAACATGTTCGACCTCAGGTGTAAGTTCTGCCAGCTTATCAGAAAGTAGCTGCCTTTGCTCAACCCCCATGATCTTGGTCACACCACCGGGACGCACCAGCCCCCGGCCGAAGCGATTGCCGGCAAGTATCTGACTAAGGTTGAGATAGTCACCCCGAATCCGACCGAAATAGGCGGCCGGCGGATTAAAGGCCGCATCCAGGCTCAAAGCCCCGAGATCTCCGATATGATTGGCAATACGTTCCAGTTCCAGAGCAATAGAACGGACGCTACTGGAACCCTCATCAACCTTTAATCCAGCTAAAGACTCCAGAGCCTGCGCTTGACAGAGACCGTGTCCAATTGTGGTATCACCAGCAATGGTTTCAGCTATGACCGGTAGACGTTTAAAAGGAACTTTCTGGAGCAGTTTTTCAACCCCGCGATGCTGGTAACCGAGTTGAATCTCAAGATGAAAAACCCGTTCACCGCAACATTGAAAACGGAAGTGCCCAGGCTCAATAATACCGGCATGAACCGGGCCGACGGCAACCTCATGCACAGCTTCACCGTCCACCTTAAAATAAGAATAGTTACCGGGGATAGTCTGGTTATAATCATTAGCAAAGATATCTCTTTTGCCGGTATAGTTGGCGTGATAACGAACCATCTTTAACCAGGGGTGACCTTCTGCCTTAAGACCGTACTGTTCGCCAATCTCCCGTTCGAACATATGGAATTTTTCCAATTCAGCCGTAAGCGACGCAAAGTTGTCAGGAGCGTCACAACCGACAACATAGAGTTTTTCGCTGCGCAAAACCGCCAACATCTTCAAAGCACTGCCATCGGCATAGGCAAAGAACTGTACAACCTGCCCGCCGGCCCCGGCAAAATCTATTAACTCCTGCCGAAAATCGGCAAAACCCAGATGCGGGATGTGGACCCGCTGCACCCGTTCATTATTTTTGATCTCGAGTAACTCAGCCATTAACCCCACCTCCGATTGTCGCAATTGCCGAAAGTATAGTTTGGTAGACACTCTCCGGCAACCAGAAACAAAGAGCGATAGAGGTGAGCAGCAGCAAATATGAAGGCAGGGTTCGAGCCAGAGTTTCAGCAATCAAAGGCTTCTCTAACGTACCCGGGGCAAAACTCATATTCATAAGTAAACGCAAAGCTCCCGCAAAGATCAAGATTAGAGCCCCGATAAAAAGACCCACACTAAAATTGTAACCTTTTTGCAAAGCCCCCATAATAATCAGCACTTCACTAATAAAGATGCCAAATGGCGGAAAACCCGAGATCCCGACAAAACCAGCAAAAAAGACGACCCAGGTCTTAGGTAAAAGTTTTACCATATTAGAGATCCGGTCAATAAGTTTAGTACCATAACCCAACAAGATGTTTCCGGATGAGAGAAAAAGTGATGATTTTATCAAAGAATGATGGATCAAATGCAGCATTGCCCCATAGGTGGCCAGACCACCAACCCCAATTCCAAAAGCAATAACCCCCATGTTCTCAATACTGGAATAGGCCAGGAGCCTTTTATAGCCACTTTGATTAAACATAAAGATAGCCGCAACAAACATCGAAAAAAGCCCAAAACCAATGAGAATATGACTTGAAAAATCACCCAGGCCAGCCTGATAAAGCAGTTGATGCCCCCGGTAAATCCCAAGAAAGGCACAATTGAGCAGAGCTCCGGAAAGCAGGGCCGAAGCCGGACTTGGGGCCTCACTATGCGCATCCGGCAACCAGGTATGCATCGGCGCCAGACCCATTTTGGTACCGTAACCGATAACCAGAAAGATAAAGCCCGCCTTAAGCCAGACTGGATCAAGGCGGGTAGCCACGGCCCCGAGAGAGCTGAAGGTAATCGCAACATTCAAATTAGCAATGTCCATAGAAAGCACCACAAAAAAACAACCCAAAAGGGCTAGGGCAATACCTACTGAACAGATCATGACATACTTCCAAGTGGCTTCCAAGGCCGTCTTGGAACGATGTAAAAATATGAGCGGCGCACTCATCAAAGTGGTTGCCTCAACCGCAATCCACAAGACGATCAGATGATCGGCCAGAACTACCATCGACATCGAGGCCAGAAACAAGAGAGTGCACCCCGTATAGATGGGTTCCCGGGGAAGCTCAGTAACCTTCATATAGGAAACGGCATAGAAGGAGATAAAAAGAAAGATAAATGAGGTGACCAGCAGAATCAGCATCCCTTCAGGAGTCCGGGAAAAATAATCGGGCAGAGCCGGCGTCAACTTACCGAACCAGACCAGCAGTGATAATTGCAAATGCGCGAATGCCGCCGACACCAAGATAGCACGGCCTATGCAAACAGGCGTAATCATGGCTATAATCCCGGCCACAAGAGGAAGGAGAATAATAACTTCTAACATATTTTAAGCATCCGTAAATCAATCCCTTAACTGGGTTAACAAAGCAGTATCAACATCATCATAAGAACTATTAATATTATTAAGGATAATACCCATAACCATGACCCCAACCAAAAGATCAAGCAAAACCCCGAACTCAACCACATACAGAGTATGCGTCTCCTGCGCCAGGGCGCTGCCGACCAAATAGATACCATTTTCCATCATCAGGTAACCAATAACCTGGGTAATGGCTTTGCGGCGGCTCATAATCAGAAAAAGCCCTGCCGCCAGAGTGGTCGTTGCCGTAATCATTAAAAGAACCTTATCGCGAGGCAAGGAAAGATGCAATTTTTCCGCAATAAAAACCGAGGCCAGAATAAAAATCAAGCCCATAAAAAGCGAGGCATGATAACCGATAATCGGTTCAATCTCTCGTTGGATCTTGACCTTTTTTACGGCTATATACATAAAACCGGGGATCAACACCCCCTTAATCAAAAGCATAACCAGCAAAAAAATCAGGGCACCAACATTTATTTCATGATGATAATCGCGAAAAAAGGGAATCAACGAAACCACAACCCCCTGGAAAACCATAATTTTAACCAAAGACATCAGCCGATTTGAACCAAGCCCAAAAAGCACTGATAGTACCGTTAAAGCAAGCAGAGCATCATTTAAATTTATCATTAGAGCCCCCCTATCGTCAGGATAATACCAAATAGAACTAAAATTGAAGCTTTAAGAATAAACTTCGGCACCACCTCCAACTTATAGCGAGCCATACAGGACTCAACAACACCGATAGTAATGTAGACAAAAACCACAACTGCGTAGAATAAAAATCCATTTAAAAAAACATTATCAACCTGAAAGGGATTAATAATACAACTGAGAAAAGCGGCATAAAAAAGCAGCTTAAACCAGGCCCCAATTTCGATTAATGCCAGATCCGGCCCACTATGATCGAGAATCATAACCTCATGAATCATGGTAAGCTCCAAATGGGTCGCGGGATCATCAACCGGCACCCGAGAGTTCTCGGTTAACATAACAATATAAAGCCCCACGACGGCTAACAGCAGCAAAGCTCCATGAGTGTCCATGAGGTTGAGTAAATGGGTATCAACAAAAAACTCGGCAAAGCTCAAACTACCAGTCAAACGAAAGAAAAGAATGAGTATACAAAAAATTGTGGCCTCAGCCAGAACCGAGAAGAAAGCCTCTCGCGCCGCCCCCATCCCCTCAAAAGGTGAAGCCGTATCCAAGGCGGCAAGGATCGTAAAAAAACGGCCCAAACCCATAAGGTAAAAGAGCATAATAACATCACCGTGAAACGAACAGATGGGAGCTCTGCCAGCCCACGGGAAAAACAGCATAAGCAAGAGACTGGCAGCCAAGCTCACCACCGGCCCCAACTTAAAAACAAAACTGGTGCTGGTTGAATAAACCGACCCCTTGCGTAACAGTTTCACTACCGTATAATAATTAATCAACCAGGGCGGGCCTTGTTTCCCGGCAATCCCGGCCTTAACTTTTTGGATCACCACCGGGAAAAAGGGGGCCAGCAAAACGGCAAAACAAAATGATAAAACAGCTTCCATATGCAAATCCTAACATTAGCCCGCTTTAAAAAAAAGCTAACAACACAATAATAGTCACGACAATATAAGCGATATAAAGCTGGATATTGCCATGCTGAATCCAGCGTAAACGCCCCAACAAAGAGGTAATTGAGCAAGCAATAAGGCTCAGACCATTGGCGAAGACATCCTCAGCATGGGTATCATAAGAGATACTCCCTGGGAAAATCTTGCCAATTCCGGCATACTTTTTCCGAATCCAGACAAATGGCTGAAAAAAGTCAAGTATACTGTCGGCATAAGAGGTTCCGGTATACTGCATCCTGACCGTGGGTTGAGTAAAACCGCAACCCCAGGTTCCGGTTTGCGGACAATCTTTACCCGCATATAAAAGTTTTCTGAAACCCGCAACCATAATCAGCAAAAATAGAAACAGCGCTGCGGTCCGCGAGAGATTAACCATAAGCGTCATAAACTGCGCTACCTCAAATTCAGCAATTAAAGGTATGGCCCGACTCGCCTGAAAAGCCGCTCGCACCGGATAGTCAGGCCAAACCCCAATAATTAAACAGGCTCCCGCCAAGACAAATTGAGTTAGGATCATAGAACCACCAGCTTCTGAAGCCGCAGGCAAGGAAGCATCCCGGGGTTCACCAAGAAAAACAATACCCACCACCTTGGAAAAACAAGCCGCCGCCAACCCCCCAATAATGGCCAGAGAGATAATAACCAAAGCTGAAAAAATAAACGATACACCGGTCAGAGAAAGACCGTAAAAAGCTCCATAATAGATCAGGAACTCACTGATAAAACCGTTAAAAGGGGGCATTCCGGAAATAGCTATCGAACCCACCAGAAAACAGCTCCCGGTCAAGGGCATCTTTTTCAGTAAGCCCCCAAGTCGGTCAATCATCGCCGTACCGGTTTGCTGAATAAGTGCCCCAGCTCCCATAAACAGCAATGATTTAAAAAGGGAGTGGTTGAAAACATGAAGCAGGCCACCGGCAAAACCGAAAGCCGCCATAGTTTTATTACCGGTAGCAACACCCAACATCCCGACTCCCAGACCGAGCAAAATAATACCAATATTTTCGACACTGTGATAAGCCAGAAGACGCTTTATATCGTGTTGACCAAGAGCGTAAACCACCCCTAGGATACCAGACAAAGCCCCCAAAACAATAGTTATTTGCCCGAAAACAGCTGAGGTCGGAGCCAACGCCAGATAAAAACGAACAATACCATAGATACCCATTTTGATCATCACTCCGGACATCACCGCAGAAACATGGCTCGGGGCGGCAGGATGGGCATAAGGCAACCAAATATGCAAGGGCAAAACGCCCGCCTTGGAACCACAACCACTCAGGACTAATAAAAAAGCGATCAGTTTAACTGAATCGGGGATTGCGACAAATCCGGCAAAAGTAAAACTTGCACTATGGCTATAAATCAAAGCACAGGCGGCAAAAAGAAACAGAGCCCCACCCTGTGCAAAAATAAAATAAAGATACCCGGCCTGCCGAGTAGCCTTTTTTTGATAGTCGTAGATTACCAGGAAAAAAGAGGCGAGTGACATGATTTCCCAAGCCAGAAGAAAGGTGATCATATCAGCGGCCATAACCACCAACACCATAGCCACAACCAATACCGCAAAGAAAAAATAGTTGGCCCCGACCCTAATCTTTTTTTCGCGGTTTTCCAGATAGTGAAAACTGTATAGTAAGGCCAGAGGAGAGACGACAAAGATAGGAAGCAGAAAAAAAAGAGAGATGCTGTCAAGCCTGAAAGAAAGCGTAAAAATATGCAACCAACGCCAACTTGCAGACAGAACTTGTGAACCGAAAAATAACTGAGACAAGGAAAAAAGCAGACCCCCCACACAACCGGCCGAGATCGTACTGATAGCAACCAACTTCATCAACGTAAATTGCCGGGCTAACAAGAGCCCGGCAAGACCGCCAACACTTATCAGTGCCAACGCCATAAATAAGAAATTCATTATCTACCCTCTTAAAAAACCTCTAAGCAATGGGAACATACAACCATTAAAAAAATGCCTGAAGTCCCCGATAATATTAAGTAAACCTCGTCTAAAAGAATCGCAGCAAAAACCCCTTACTCCTATAAAAGTAAATAATCAACCAAAAATATTAAGGTCGTCTTGAAAAATTAGAATTTTTCAAGACGACCTTAATATTTTAAAACAAATCTAACGATTTACTATTTGGAAGACCGGATATCAAAGCGGGGAGCCTGCATCATGCGTCCAATCTCTTCTTTAAGATCGACCTGTTCCGGGTTTTCAACCTCCTGAGCCATCAAAAGCGAAAACAGACGATCCTGTTCAACCGGATGCGAGTACTCCTCTGGAGTGCCATTCATCAGCTGTATATGGGCCGCCCAAGGGACAAAATAGGTCGTCGCCGGAAAACCCTCAAACTCGGAGATATCTATATTAAGTCCGGTAATATAGAGAAGATTCTTGCCGGCATATTCGCTTCCACGACGAATTGATTCAACGATGCGGGCAAACTCTAACTGAATAATTATCTTAGCGGCCCGCAGCGATGGATTAGGAGAGGTAACGATAATCGGCATAAATTCAACCAACGATCTTTCCAGCAGGATCGAAGCATCGGTTTCATGAAAATCTTCCCGAAAAAAGAAGAGATCGGCAAAAAGATAATCACCGATGCCCTCACCATCACCACCCTTCCAGACATAACCTGTGGCGTCAACCCGCAGGCAAAGATCCTCTGAAAGAAGAAAAGTCTGACTCGTTGACAGGGCCGCAACCGGAACAATGCGGCCATCTTCACCTATTCTCGCAATTTTCTCTAGAATCAGCACCAGGCCATCTTTAACCGGATGGGAAGCAAAATCGATAAAAGAGTTCTTAACCGTAATAAGTTTTCTGCCGGAATCATCCTGATGCAGGAAAATCCGCTCCTGAGCAAATTGATACTGCTCAAGATAGGGCGTAATCACATGGGTTATCTTACCACAAGAGTTGGAGATAGTGGTACCTTCCATCTTGGGCCTGACACATTTACCGTAGGTTCCGCTGTGGGGATCGTAACCGACGTGGCTGGCCTGCAGGATTAATGAGTCTTCACCATGATGGGCATGAGGTCCGTGACGGTCGCTGGCAATGATCCCGCCAACCCGGCCATGATTAAAGGGAAAGGTACCAAAATGCTTGGTCAATAAAATAATCGGCCAACCCTGATTCTCATCTGAGCAAAAGGCTCGAGACGGCATGATCAAACCTTTACGAAATCCCAGAGTCATACAGAAATTAAAAAGTTTGGGGACAAACTCAGGATAGGGAATGGCCAGGCCATCCACTTTGAAAGGTGCAAGCCTGCGGATAATCTCTGGTTTTTCATAAGATCTTAACATCGACATCTTCTAATACCCCTCGAACATAAAATTTAAAAGGGAATGTCGTCCGGACCACTGTCGGGAACTGACGCCTGACCAAAAGGAGCTGAATTTCCGGCCGTCGATTGACCTCCATCAGACCCGAAACCCGAACCTCCCGAGCCGCCACCGCCGGCAAAACCACCACCTTGACCAGCGCCTTGGCCACCACCAGAGAAACCACCACCACCCTGGCCACCTTGGGAAGCACCATCTTTACTGCCCAGCATCTGCATCTCTCTGGCAACGATCTCGGTAGTCCAGCGTTTCACCCCATCCTGTTCCCAGGAACGGGTCTGAATCTTACCTTCAAGATATATCTGTTTCCCTTTATGGAGCCATTTGGCACAGATCTCAGCTAATTTTCCGAAAGCGATAACCCTGTGCCATTCGGTGCGATCTTCACGTTGCCCGTCCTTGACCCAGCTATCACTGGTCGCCATCGTAAAAGTTGTAAACGCGGCGCCGCTGCTACCATATTTCATTTCGGGATCACCACCGAGATGCCCAACCAAAATCACCTTATTTACGCCTGCCATTTGCTTCTCCTCTAAAAAATGATATTCTACCTAATTTGCACATTACTATACATACGACTTTTTCCAGGCTTAATCAAGTCGGAAAATTTTCGGAAAATAATATTGTGTTTTTTTTTGCAATCTGGTAATGAGTTCTACTTAAAAACAACCAATAAGCCCCGTCAAATATTACTCGACCTCTGACAGCAAAAGGCTTGTAGCAGTCTGCCGGGGAAAATAAGTAACAATGTTTGTTAAGGAGAAATAAAAAATGAGTGAGATCAAAACCGTTGGCGTAGTCGGTTTCGGCGTCATGGGTGCCGCGATTGCTTTGAATGCAGCTGGTGCCGGCTACAACGTAATCTACAAAGAGCTCAACGATGAACTAGTAGCCAGTATGTTTGAACGCTGGGTCACAAAACCGTTAAATAAAAGAGTCGCCAAAGGCAAGATCAGCCAAGCTGACATGGATACTCTAAGCAGCCGTATTACTGGCACCAGTCTCTATTCCGGACTCAAAGATTGTGATCTGGTGATTGAAGCTGCAATCGAAAAGATGGATCTTAAAATTGAAGTTTTTGCCGAGCTCTCTAAAGTTTGCCGTAAAGATGCGATCCTGGTCAGCAATACTTCAACTTTCCTTATCGAAAAACTGATGGCCAAAGTCGAAAATCCAGAACGTACTGCCGGCCTGCATTACTTCTTTCCGGCCAACATCAATCGCCTGGTGGAAGTCATCAAGCAGAAAGAGACCTCTGATGCCACCTATCTGGCATTGATGGAATTTGCCAAGAAAAATCGTAAGGTCGCAATCACGGTCAAAGATTTCCCCGGTTTTGCTGTCAACCCGGTCTTTATTGCCAGCTATGTGGTGCTTGACAGTTTCTATGGCGACAAACTTAACGCCATCAGCCTGGAGAGTATTTCCCAAGAAGCTTTGGGACTTAAATTCGGGATCATGTGGGTCCAAAACGGCGCCGGCTTAGGCACCTGTTTCCACGCTGGGGTTTCAATGGCTGAATATTTAAAGGATGCTGACACCGGCTACCCAGCCATGTGCGAGCAACTCAAAACGCAGTTTGAAAGTGGTCAACTTTGGGACATCGAAAGCGGTGTTGTCACCGAGGACAAAGCCATTCGTACCGAGGTAAAAGAGCGCCTCTTAGGGGCCATCTTTGCGATCTCAAGCCACCTCATTGAGCATCAGGTGGTCAGCCCTGACGATTTAGAGCTCGGCATCATCACCTCTCTGGCCTGGCCCAAAGGACCTCTGGCTTTGATGAATGATCTCGGCATGGCCGAAAGCGCCCGCCTGATCAAGGTCGCCGTCGCCGCCGGAAATTTCAAACTACCGAAAAAGTTTGCCGATAATGATCTGACACCCTGGGAGCTGAAGAACGCATAAAGTAACTTGCAAATACCCGTCCACAACCTGCCGGAGTTGGGGTCATTGCTGGTATAAGGTGCGTCAGCACCCCAGCTTTGACCCCATTTATGAGGGCGAAGCAAAGTTCGTCGCTATTAGTTTTAACTTTATATAGCGAACTATCTATTTATCTATCTCCGCTTTTTTATATCCTCACTTTCTTGTCGGCAACAATCTTTTGAGCCAGTTTTAAAATTTCACGAAAAGGGTGATGCACCTGAGTCGTGTTAATCGTGATAATCGTATC
>Ga0307990_1003775_pt1 | contig 11409 bp, 11 predicted proteins | sample EllFjometagen129_FD_203168 | JGI IMG/M metagenome (GOLD analysis project Ga0307990, IMG submission 203168) | Marine microbial communities from Ellis Fjord, Antarctic Ocean - #129 | ecosystem: Environmental > Aquatic > Marine > Unclassified | place: Southern Ocean | collected 2014-10-08
ATTCTTGTTTAGCTTTTACAACTGTAACTTCTTTTTTTGGTTCCGCTTTTTCAGCAACAACTTCTTTTGCAGGAGCAGCTGGTTTTTCAGCAACAACTTTCTTTGCAGGAGCAGCTGGTTCGGCAGGAGCCTTCTGTTCTGGTGCAGGTGCTACAGCTGCAGCTGGTACTTGTTCAACAGGCTGAGGTGTTGACTTACATCCTATCACGGAAACAATAAGCACTGTTACTAACAATGCTGACATTAATTTACTTGAAAAACGTTTCACAGTTTTCCTCCTAATATAAATCTCAATGGTTTTTGTATAATAAATACTTCTTCTATAGGAGTATATCATATGAGTTTAATTTTAGGTACAAAAAAAAATGAATTTATTTTGATTACTAATTAAATAATAACAAAACTTTAAATATTTTGACCTTAAATTCTCCAAAGCGCTCAATTTTGATAATAAACATTGTCACTTAATCGACAGTATACCTTTCTTTATACTTAATATCAATATTTATTTTTTTACAAAATTCTTTATCCTCTACTTTGACAGTTAAACTATCATAATCTGAAAAATATTAAATTATTTTGACTCTGTTAATATCTAAAAGTTGGTAAATCCTTCAAATGAAAATTAGAGTTATCTTTATTTATACTATTGATATTAAAGAAATCACGCTTTTAAGTTCTGCAACATTCTTTTGTCAAGATATTTTTGCATTAACTTTGATTATAGGATCTATATCCCATCTATCTCTATTAATTTGGCTTAATTTCTTCTTTTCTTTTATTCTCCTCTCTTTCATAAATAAAGCTAAGATATTTAGTTTTCTTTAAATCCTAATATTATAATGGTATTTTAACTCCATAAAGTATAGGTAATAGCTTATCAATTTTTTTAGTTTCTGAAAACCTAATATTTTGGCAAAGAAATATTTCTGAATCCATATAATTTTTTAAGTATTTAGAATTGATACTCCTTTAATACTTATAAGAGTGCTTAAAACTACTCTGGAAATTATTAACTATTTTAATGTTTTTTGTTTTATCACATATATTAGTTTTATAGTTAAGTTGGAGTTGTAAAGCTCTTATCATCTACTTCAACTAAATTTTCTACTAAGTTTTCAACACCTTTGAGAGTCACATTATGCTTTTTTCAAATCTGGTTAATATTATATTTACTAATATAGATTATAAACAGATTTAACAACTTATAGATATCAAAAAAACTTATTTTAAATTCTAAATTATCCAATAAAGCTTTGAATTCATGATTTTAAATAACTAAAACCTATAGAGAAAATAGAAAGTCTAAAAAAGAGAATTGTTAAAGACTTAGGATATATAGAGGTCTATACTGGAGAAATAAGATGATCCTGTACCTTATTATAAAGCTTTTGTTAAACAAATGAAGAAATAATCTAAAAAGAGAGAAATTTTGAATAGAATTATTACTGAAGTTGCTTTACAAAAATAACTAGGTGTCCCACACTTTTATACACAAATTTATAACTATCACTAATTAAATTGAGTCTATAATTCTTACACTGTAAGGATTTATAGTCTTATCTATTTATATAGATATTTAAATTGCTGTCAAACTTTAAGGGTGTAGACATTTCAGTAATACTTAACACAAATATTTATTTTAAAACAAACTCTTTAATCCAAAAAAACCAGAGAAACTATCCCTGGCTTAGTTAAATATCAAATTTACATCAAATCTTTTGCTTTACGAGCTGTGTTATTTGTTTTTTCACAATAAGCAACATGACGAAGTCTTCCGTTTTCGAAAATACTTTTCATTTTGATAGTGCCGCCCCAGCGACTTGTTAATACTTTTGCACCTGAACGACGCGCGTTCTTTGAAACATTACCTGCCATATGGTTAGTCCTCCATTAATAATTTTTAAATATGTTGCAAAATTAGCATTTACTTATATAAAAGTCAAATACCTAAGACACAATCTTTAGAATAATTTCATATAATCAGGCCATTTTATATTGTTTTCTCTCTTGTTCAGTGACAAAGTACCTTGTTTTTTAGCAATTCATTGGCTATATTGAATTTATGAAAAAAATTTCTAAAATATTACAAGCTTTATATCTAATCCCTGTTTACCTATACAAAGGTGTATTATCTCCTTATATGGGTGGCTCCTGTATATACTCCCCCTCTTGTTCCACCTATTTTGTTCAGGCAGTTTCTAAACATGGAATCATTAAAGGGACCCTTTTAGGGGTAATTAGAATATTTAGATGTAGCCGATTTTATATGGGTGGGAGCGATCCTGTACCTGAAGAATTTTCTTTTGAGCAAATAAAAAAAAGCAATATTATATTTAAGAGAAGAAAATAATAAGAGAAATAAAAAAAGGAGGCAAACCTCCTTTTTTATTTGTAGCTTTTATAAATTACCAAATTGGTAAATAGTTACATGTTTATATTTATTACCTTTTTTTAATAAGGTTGATGGGAAGTTCTCATTATTTGGTGAATCTGGGTAAAATTGAGTTTCGAAACAAATACCCCCATATTTTATTCCTTTTGATCCATCTTTGTTTACTTCTTTTTCAGCAATATAATTTCCACTATAAAGTTGCAAGGAGACCATAGTTGTTGAAATATCCATATATACACCTGAGTCTTCACATTTTAGTAGGCCAACTTTTGTAAGGCTCTCATTATAATCACTAAAACACAAAGCATGGTCATAACCTGCTGGAGTTTGATTTATTCTCTCTCCTATCGTGTGGAATTCTCTAAAATCAAAGGGAGAATTTTCTGTTGGCAGTAGAGCTCCTGTAGGAATAGATTGATCATCAACTTCCACATATTTATCACAGTCCAGTAATAATTTATGATCTAAAATTGTCTTACTAAAATCACCACTTAAATTAAAATAACTATGATTTGTTAAATTCATTACTGTATCTTTATCTGCGATTGCTTCATATTGGACAATTACTTGACCATCACTACTTAATATATAGAGACAAGAAATTGTTACATTAGAGGGAAAGCCTCCCTCTCCATCAAAAGAGGTAACAGTTAATTTTAATGCGGGATTATTATGGATAGCTATTTCTTTACAAGACCAATTTTTAAAACAAATACTACTTGAGCCACTATGTAAGCAATTATCTCCATCATTTTTTTCAAGTTTGTATTGCTTGCCATTTAAACTAAATTTTGCATCTTTAATTCTATTAGCAACTCTTCCAACACTCATTCCATAAAAGGTATCTGTGTTTTCATAAGCGGATAAATTATTATAACCCAAAACTACATCAATAATTTCACCATTTTTGTTGGGAACTTTAATTGCTTGTATTGTAGCTCCAAGTGTTAAAACCTCAAGACTATACTTGTTATTAGATATAGTATATTTAAATATATCTTCACCCTGTTTTGTTTTTCCAAATAATTCTTTCATATCTTTATCCTTAAAAAAAGAAGCCTATAAACATACAGACTCCTTATAAAATATTTATTTACTACTATCATCACTTTTTAATACAGCTAAAAAGGCTTCTTGTGGTATTTCTACATTACCTACCATTTTCATTCTCTTTTTACCTTCTTTCTGTTTTTCTAGTAATTTTCTTTTTCTAGAAATATCACCACCATAACACTTTGCTGTAACATCTTTTCTATAGGCTGTAATTGTTTCTCTCGAAACAACTTGACCACCAATAGCAGCTTGGATAGCAATTTTATATTGTTGCTTATGTATTTCACCTTTTAGTCTACGACAAACAATTTTACCTCTAGATACAGCATTACCTCTAAATACAAGTTGAGAGAGTGCATCTACCTGATCTCCATTTACGAGTATATCTAATCTTACTAAATCAGTTCTCCTATATCCGATAACTTCATAATCAAAAGAAGCATATCCTCTAGATATAGATTTTAATCTGTCATAAAACTCAAACAATACTTCAGATAATGGCATCTCATATTGTAATTCAACTCTTTTTGAATCTAAATAATTCATATCGGATTGAACTCCCCTTTTTTCCATTGCTAGAGCCATTATTGGACCAATATATTCAGCTGGTGTTATAATATTTGCCCTTATATAGGGTTCTTCGCTATAATCCACAAGCATTTGATCTGGATATTCAAGAGGATTATCTATTTCAACAATTTCATCACCTCTTTTCATATGAACTTTATATTCTACTGAGGGAGATGTGAAAACAATTGATAAGTTAAATTCTCTTTCAATTCTTTCTTGAATTACTTCCAAATGTAAAAGACCTAAAAATCCACATCTAAAACCAAAGCCTAATGCAGCAGAGGAATCCTTTTCATAAACCAGGGAAGCATCATTTAGTTTTAAACGCTCAATTGCAGCGAGCAATTCTTCATAATCATTTGCATCAACTGGATAAATAGAAGAGAAAACCACAGGTTGTACATCTTTAAAACCTGTAAGAGCCTCTTTTGCAAGATTGGAGAGTTTAGTTACAGTATCCCCAACTCTTATATCACCAATTTTTTTAATTCCAGCAATAAAATAACCTACATCCCCTGCATGTAAAATTTCTGTACTAATGTTACTTAGTTGGAATATTCCAACTTCTTCTACTTCAAAATCAGCTCCACCATGCATAAATCTAACTGTTTCACCTTTTTTTAAACAACCATCAAAAATTCTACAGTGAACAACAATTCCTCTGTAAGAATCATAGTGAGAGTCAAAAATAACAGCTTTTAAAGGATCATCATCATCACCTTTTGGAGGTGGAATAAACTCTACAATTTGTTCAAATAATTTTTCTACACCAAAGCCAGTTTTTGCGCTAACTTGAACACTCATATCTGAATCCAAACCCAAATCATGATCAATCATCTCTAAACACATAGGTATATTAGCTGAGGGTAAATCAACTTTATTAATTACTGGAATTACTTCTAACTCATGTTCCATAGCTAAATATAAATTAGCTAGTGTCTGTGCTTCTACACCTTGAGAAGCATCTACTAATAATAAAGCACCTTCACAGGAACTTATTGCTCTTGATACTTCATAACTAAAGTCAACATGGCCGGGAGTATCTACTAAATTTAAGATATAGGTTTTACCATCTTTAGCAGTGTAGGGAATTGTAACAGCTTGGCTTTTTATTGTAATGCCTCGCTCCCTTTCTATGTCCATATTGTCTAAAACTTGCTCTTGGGCAGGACCTCTGGTTTTCCCAATTTTTGCCATTTCAATAAACCTATCGGCCAAGGTAGATTTACCATGGTCGATATGGGCAATAATACAGAAGTTCCTTGTCAAAGAATAATCATGTGCCATATTAATCCTTTACTTTATACTTAAATGGTTATCGGTTGCTTCGAAACCTAATAGTTTTCTTATTTCAGCATCAGATAGAGTTTCTTTGTCAACTAATTCCTTAGTTAACAAGTCTAGTTCATCTCTGTGTGCTACTAAGATATCTCGGGTTTCATTCATACATTTTTTCAAAATCTTCAACATTTCTTCATCAATGATTTTTGCAGTAGCTTCACTGAAATTTTTATGTTGTGCTATTTCACGGCCTAAGAATATTGGTTCCTTTTCATCACCTAGATTTATAAAACCTAGACTACTCATACCAAATTCAGTAACCATTCTCTTTGCTATATTAGTTGCTTGTTGAATGTCATTTGAAGTGCCGGTTGTTGTTTCTCCATATACTATCTCTTCAGCAACGTAACCACCCATTGTGATTTTTATTCTATCTACTAATTTACTCTTATTTAAAGTGTAGGTATCTCTTTCAGGTAAACTGATTGTTAGTCCTAAAGCTCTTCCGTGAGGAATTATAGTTACTTTATGAAGAGGATCAACATTGCTTAAATAATAGTGAAGTAAAGTATGTCCAGCTTCATGATATGCTGTTGCTTTTTTATCTTCATCAGTCATGAACTTACTAGGTTTAGCAACACCAATCATAACTTTATCTCTAGCATTTTCAATGTTATCCATAGAAACAGTTATTTTATTTTCTCTAGCGGCAAATAAAGCTGCTTCATTTATCATATTAGCTAAATCAGCACCACTACTTCCTGGAGTAGCTCTTGCAATTCTACTTAAATCAACATCTTTTTCTAATTTTATTTTTTTACAGTGAATTTTTAAAATAGCTTCTCTTTCTTTAATATCTGGTAAATCAACAACAACTTGTCTATCAAATCTACCAGGTCTTAATAAAGCTTGGTCCAATACATCAGGACGGTTGGTTGCACCCATAACAATAACGTTTGTTACAGTATCGAAACCATCCATCTCAGTAAGAATCTGGTTAAGTGTTTGCTCTCTTTCATCATGTCCTCCACCGAGGCCTGAACCACGAGCTCTACCAACAGCATCTAATTCATCAATAAAAATAATACAAGGAGCTGCTTTTCTAGCTTGTTCAAACAAATCACGAACACGAGATGCTCCCATACCTACAAACATTTCTACAAAATCTGAACCACTTGTATGTAAGAAAGAAACTCCAGCTTCCCCGGCTACTGCTTTAGCTAATAAAGTTTTACCTGTTCCAGGAGGACCAACTAATAGGGCTCCTTTTGGAATTTTAGCACCAACTTTATGGAATCTTTCTGGATTCTTTAAGAAATCAACAACTTCTAACAATTCATTTTTAGCCTCTAATTGACCAGCTACATCATCAAAGCTTGTTTTATTTTCATCTGGTTTATATTCTTTAGCTAGGTTTTTACCAAGGCCACCCATCATCTTAGAGTTCATACCATTGGCTTGTTTATATAATATAACCATAAAGCCTATAAAAATTATCCAAGGAACAATACTTAAAAAGAGTGATAAATACGAAATCTGTTGCTCTGAACCTGATACAATAATACCTGTAGCACTTAATTCGTCTAATAAATTTTCATCAAGATAAGGAATCATGGTTTTCATTGTACCGTTCATTGAAGTTACAAAAGTAATCTTTTTATTTGCTTCAATATCGACAGTTGAAACTTGCCCTGAAGCAATATATTGCTTGAAAGTAGTATAAGGAACACTTTGAGCTCCTCCATTTGCCATACCATCAAACATCATAATACCAAAGGTTAATAATACAAAAACAAAGACACCAAAAGAGAGTCTGTTTTTGGGATTTTTAAAAGGCCCATTACCATCATTATTTGGAGAGGAGCCACCACCTTTTAAACCATTCCAGAAATCATTCCTATCAGGTTTCTTATCATTATTAGGTTTCTTATCATTATCATTTCTATCTTCGTGATAAACACCAACTCTAGCGCTCTCTTGATTATTAAAATTATTCACTTATTTAATCCTTTTCAAACAATACTATATATTCTAACGGTTTTTCCTACAAGAGGATTTTTTACTCTCTTTGCTATTCTATCTCTTGCTCCAAGATGTTTAGCAAAAATTGCAACTATACCATTTCTATCTTCCAATACTACAACTTTTTTTCTTTTACCTTCATCTAGTTTCCAATTTGAAAGGAATTTGCTTGTAGCAACTGTTCCACCATCTGTAAGTAAAGTGTCATCACTTCTTATATTTCTTACAATCAAGGGAGAACTTATATCTTCATCAGCAATTCTTAAAAGAGTTGCATCTTCACACCTTTCTGAAGAAATTATTAATTTATTTTCAAAAACATTTATTTCTTGATTTTCAATTTTTTCAACAACACGACTAAATTGATAATCGCTTATTCTCTTAGTAATAACAAAAGAACCATCTTTTATCAATAATTCTACATCACCAAAAGTTTCAAAGCCATCTTTTTTAGTCTTAATTACTTTATCAATATGAACTATTTTCTTCAATGAGGGAACTTCAATATCTTTAACTATTTTTGTCAAAACATTGTAGCGAATAATTTCTTCTTGTAGTAAATATTCATTTCTAACCACACTCTTGTGGTTTATCAAACTATCAACTCGCTCTTGAGCCAGGGCTACAAGCCCTGAAAATAAAGATGCATTTCGATAAACAATCTGCTTTGCATCAGGAAATATTGATTCAATCTTTGGAGAAATATCACTTCTTATTCTGTTTCTCAAATAATCATAACTCTTGTTTGAAGAGTCTTCACTCCAAATGAGACCTGCTACTTTTAATAAAAGTCTAAGTTCGTCCTTAGAATAATTTAATAAGGGTCTAATTATTTTGATAGAATCTTGCTTTCTGTATTCTTTTATACAAGTTAAGGACAAAAGAGAAGAACCATTAAAGCTTCTCATAATCATGGTTTCTAATTGATCATCAATTGTATGAGCTGTTGAAATTGCATAAAACCCATTCGCTTTGCAAAAAGAAACCAATTTATCATATCTGATAAATCTTGCAGCATCTTCAATTCCGTTAGATCTTTTTTTAGCTACCTTATCAATTGCACCCCTCTCGAGTACAAATTCTTTATATTCAATACCAAGGATAGCGCAATTTTCTTTATTTCTTATACTTTCAGTATTTAATTCATCATCTTCTCTAAGTCCATGATTAACATACAAAGCTATTAAATTTTTTTTATCAAATATTTTAGAAAATAAATAAAGCAGAGCTAAGGAATCACTCCCGCCTGAAAAAGCAATTGCAATTTTTTTATCTTTTAAATCGGGATATTTATTAAAATATTCGACAAATTGATTCATAAAGCCACCTTAAAACATTATTTGTATAACACCAAATATGCTTAGAAAAAATCTAATCGTCAATCTAAATCACGAATAAAAGTAATGTTTGTTACCAAATTTACAATTTCACTCTCTGGTTATAGGTTTGCATTAATTTATCTATGCTATACCCATTTATAAAATCTATTAAGGCTTTTTTAGCTTTTTCAATGCCTTGAAAATATAATTCTTTATTCTCCTCTACTCCTAATACATGCGCTACAACACCTTCATTGTCTTTAGGCCGTCCTATTCCCACATATATTCTAGTAAAATTTTTAGCTCCATCTAGATTTGCTATAATACTCTTTAAACCATTGTGAGAAGCGCTGCCTCCCCCCTGTTTTACTCTTATATAAGAAAGGGGCAAATCCATTTGATCACAAATAACTAAAATATTACTTGGATCTACATCTTTAAAGTAATGGAGGATATTGCCACTATTATTCATATAGGTTAGAGGTTTTACTAAAGTATAGTCATCATTTTCATTTGTTATTTTAGTTGCTTGGTATAAACGAAAACAGCGCTTCTTCATTTTAAGATGAAAAAACGCTGCGCATAATTCTATGACTTGAAATCCACAATTATGTCGAGTTTCTTTATACTCAGCTCCAATATTACCTAGGCCAAGTACTAATTTCATAAAATTATTCCTCTTTTGAAATAACTTCTACTTCTTCTTCTTCTTCTTCTTCTTCAGTTTCTACTTTTTCAGCCTTTGGAGCTTTTACGTTTGCAATTGTTTCATTGTCTTCGTGTAAGATCTCAATACCTTCAGGTACGAGTATATCTTTAACTGACAAGTGACCGTTTAGATCAATAGGTGTTACATTAACCTTAATGTCAGAAGGTAAGTCTTTTGGTAAACACTCAACTTCAACTTCATGAAGAATAATATCTAAGATACCACCTTTTTTACATCCAACTGGGTTACCTTCAAAAGAAAGTGTAACAAATGCACGTAATTTTTCACCACGAACAACTTCATAGAAGTCAACATGATGGATAACATCAGTCATTAGATTTTCTTGGAAATCTTTTACTAATACTTCATGCTCATCACCTGCTATATTAATTGTAATAAGTGTTGATTCAGAAATAGTATTAATAGCTTGAGCAAACATATGAGCATTAATTACAATGTGTATAGGTTTGGTTCTGCTACCATAAATAACAGCAGGGATTTTTCCAGCTCGTAGTAAACGGCGGGAACCAGCGCTTCCAAAATCGGAAGTACGTAGAATTGCATCAAAAACATGTTTAGACATATTATTCTCCTAATACTCTCATTGGATCTTTGTCCAATTACCATGGGATATGAACACTTGCGTGTATCAAAAGTTATACTACTGGTATCACATAGTTGGGTCAAGTAATGAACCCTTTAAACCATAAAAAAACCTGCTAGTCAATAGCAGGTTGTAGGCTGGGAAGGAGGGACTCGAACCCCCGGTGCCGGCACCAAAAACCAGAGCCTTAACCGCTTGGCGACTTCCCAACGACACGAGCTAAACTACATTATATTTATGAATTTGTCTAGCACTTTTATAAAAAAAATTGCTTTTTTTAATTTTCAGCAACTTTTTCTAGCTCTTTCTCATATGCTTCTAAAATAGTTGCTTGTAATTTGTTTCTAAATTCACTATTTATAGGATGAACAATATCCTTATATTCATTACTGGCAGTCAGGCGAGCAGGCATTGCAATAAACAGCCCGTTCTTGCTTTCAATAACTTTAATATTGTGAACTACAAATTCATCATCAAAGGTTACAGTAGCATAAGCTTTTAGCTTACTTTCTCCATTAACAGTTCGAATTCTAACCTCTGTAATTTTCATTTCAATCTCCTCTCTTAAGAATGTTTTATAAATAACAGTATATTAGATATTTTGGAAAACACAACTCTTTGTGTAGTTTTTATCCTTAAATTTTCCTAAAAAGGTAATTTTATTATAACAATTATTGATTTTGTTACAAAGAACATAACAAGTTGAGCCAGAACCACTCATGGAGGAAAAGTTTAATTTATCCACTCGTAAGCTCTTTAATACAGCACTCTCTATAACCAATTCAAAATCATTATAAAATTCTTCTTTCCAACTCTCTAAACCATTATTAAATATATCAATTATCTCTTGTTTGCTTTTAAACGGTTTTCTCTCTATATTGTCTAATCTTTCAAAAGCTCCTTTTGTACTAGATCCAATAGGGGGTTTAATAAGATAAATATTATAATCAAACGTGTTTTTAAGAGGTGTTATTTTTTCACCTCTTCCTTCTATATAAGCAAAGGGTATATCACTAAGAAAGAAAGGCACATCAGAGCCCACTTCTAAGGCTAGAGTAAGCAATTCATTTTTATTTAGATTCTTTAGAGAAAAAATATCATTAAGAGCTAACAGAGCTGTGGCTGCATTACTAGAGCCCCCACCTAAGCCCGCTTGTATGGGGATTCTTTTTGTTAACTTTATTTTTACATTTAATAAATTATTGGTTTTTTCACACCAGAGCCGAACAGCTTTAGTAATAGTATCTTCACCCTTAATATGACAATCTTCTAAACCTTCAATTTTTATATTCAATTTGTCAGATATTTTTGCATCAAGCTCTAAAGTATCAAACAAATCTATTTTTGCAAAAATAGATTGAAGATTGTGATAGTTATCCTCTCTCTTTGGCCCTACGGCCAAATGCAAGTTAATTTTAGCATAAGAATTATAGATCATCAAAGACTCCTATTTCAA
>Ga0307990_1003777_pt1 | contig 11408 bp, 5 predicted proteins | sample EllFjometagen129_FD_203168 | JGI IMG/M metagenome (GOLD analysis project Ga0307990, IMG submission 203168) | Marine microbial communities from Ellis Fjord, Antarctic Ocean - #129 | ecosystem: Environmental > Aquatic > Marine > Unclassified | place: Southern Ocean | collected 2014-10-08
GATAAAGAGACTCGGAATACTGAACCTAAAATGACAAAAACTGGTTAACCATGAAGATCCTGAAGATACATGAAGGGCTCTCGCCGGAGTCATGGGGTTCCTGATATGCGAACGTGCGTCTCACGCTGAATCCGCCTGGACGGCGGGGCGGTTCCTGCGGAACCTGACGTGTGCTTCGCTGGTCTGGCCTCACGAAGTCGAGGCGACTTCATCGGCCAGCCTTACTTGCCCACAGCCGGAGGCCGAAAGTTTGAGGTGTGAGCCTGATGAAATAAGATTTCACAGGCCAAGAGTTTGAAGGGTGAAAGGGCTCACGCCATAGCCACGAGATTTTCAACTTGGGCTGGTCCGAGCCAATTCACCAGCTTGCTGGTGAATTCAATTGCTATGTCTTCCAAAAAATGACCATAATCTCCTTAAATAACTGGGCTTCCCACTTGTCACAGGGACATATAGGGGGTAGGATTGTGCCAGTAGAAAGGGAAAAGGTCTTCTGGGTTTGGAATAATTCATGGTTTGAACGACCTGGGGGTGTTTTCGTTTCTATTCTTGGTCTCTAACTCGTACAGCGGTCGACGGTAGCTAGCTTGGTTCTGTAAGCGGTGAAATTCAAAGTTGTCACAATTTCTGAAATGGACATGATGATAATCCCAAAAACGTGTACACTCTTGATATTTGAAAGAATTGGATGACTATTCTAGTCGGAATTTGGGCCAAAAAAGGATTTTTAAGGGAATTAGATGAGACTCATGGAAAAGGGTACTGTGCCATCCCTCATATTCGCCCGGCACGAGACATTTCACCCTCGATTTGGCTGGTTGAAAAAAGGCTATGATGCGGCTGTCAAGAACAGCAATATATTTCTTGAAGAAGATGCCGCAGTCACACTAGGGGTAGGTAAGAACATGGTTCGCTCCATACGATACTGGTGTTCCGCATTTGGGGTACTCAGCGAGGTTTCTCGTAAAGGCAGTGTGGCTAAAGAATGTGTATCATCGAATTTGGGCGATAAGTTGTTGGCTGATGATGGGTGGGATCCCTACCTAGAGAGCAATGCTTCGCTTTGGCTACTTCATTGGCAGCTTGTTCAGCCGGGTGGCCATGCTACTGCTTGGAACTATACCTTTAATACATTTCATTTGTCTGAATTTACTGAAAAACAACTGTTTCAGTCCTTGGAAGATCACATAAAAAAAGTATATCCGTTGATCAGCATTAGTCCTGCTTCAATCAAGAAAGACGTTAACTGCATCCTTCGGATGTATGCAAGGCGATCAACAAACAAATCCAAGGCACTCACAGAGGAATCTCTTAATTGTCCTTTTTCGAAACTTGGCATAATAGAATCAGGCGGAGATTCTCCCTATTTTACCTTCAAGGTTGGGCCGAAAGACGGTCTGGAACCGGAAATCATTGTTTCATCATGTCTTCAATATGCGTCACTACAAGACACGAGTGCGAATACAATAGCCTTGTCAAGATTATTGTACGATTCTGGTAGTCCGGGGCTGGCATTCAAATTAACTGAAAACGATATCTACCAGGCAATCGAAATAGTTGCCGAGGGATATGACAAAATCACAGTATCTGACTCAGCAGGAATCATCCAATTGTCATATTTTGAGGATCCTCTCAGACTATCTCAGCAATTGCTAAGGAAGTACTTCAGAAAAATATCATAGGGACATATATGAGTAATCTAGCAAAATATATTTCTATCAATCGACGTTACTCTAGATCGGTCAATCTTGAAAGAGATGTACTCGAAGCAGACAGTGTTCTGGGATATGTGCCTACGACGAAATCCGCTGAAACGATCGAACGTGTTCTGACCTCTATAGTAACACCGCGCTCAAGTTCTGCGTGGACATTGACGGGTGTATATGGGACTGGTAAATCAAGTTTAGCTCATATTCTCTCAGCGCTGTGCGGGCCGCGGAATGAACGAATCTATCGCAATGCGAAAACGATCATTAGAGATTCGAATAGATTTAAGATTGACACATCCAAGTTGCTAAAATGTATTCCTTCTGATGGTTTGATTCGTGCGGTTGTGACGGCACAAAGAGAACCAATTGCAAATACTATCATCAAGGCTCTCTCATTTGGTATAGCACAGTACCCTTTCAAAGGACGCAAACCTGAGATTGTTAAGAGGATCGAATCGCTGAGAATCAGAGTTCAGAAGGGTTCAAAAGTCTCAAATGATGTGGTTCTAAAATGCTTGCAGGACTTAGCGTCAAAATCTCACATATTATTGATTATTGACGAGCTAGGTAAGAACTTGGAATATGTAGCAAGCAATCATTTGTATGATGATTTATATCTGTTGCAGCAGATAGCAGAGCTCCCTTCTGGCCCCAAAGACCCTAGAGTCCATTTTCTCGGATTGTTGCACCAAGCCTTTTCTGAGTATTCAAATTACTTAACTATGGCTCAGCGAAATGAATGGGGAAAGATCCAAGGGCGATTTGAGGATATTCCATTTGCTGATTCAAACTCAGAAATGTTCCAATTAATTGGACATACTTTGAATCATTCAAGAATAGGATCCAACATATCCATCGTGAACACTTGGGCTGAAAATTGGGCGACACTGTTGAAGGATGAAAAATACATAGATGAAAAAGCACTTAGCAAGAAGAATGTTGCAGCATTATTTCCGCTGCACCCGCTCTGTGCCATAGTGTTGCCTATACTCTGCAATCGTTATGCCCAAAATGACCGATCGCTCTTTTCATTTCTCAGCAGCAGTGAACCTCACTCTCTGTCCACCTTTCTGTCAGAAAACTCTTTCGATAGTCATGTCCAAAGCCTCAAGCTTAATCGGCTGTACGATTATTTTGTTGAATCTGCAGGCCTGTCTTCAGCTCTAAGAGTCCAACATCAGAGATGGATAGAGATTCATGGTCGTGTATCTGATGCGATTGGGCTAGATGAAGATGTTCTATCAGCATTAAAAGCTATTGGGCTTTTGAACTTGGTTTCACTGTCGGGTTCTTTAAAGGCAACTACTAAGCTTGTACGTATAGCTCTATCAGACAAACCTAATAACAGGCGAGAAAAGGCGCGTTGGGATAAAGCTATTGAGACACTTAAACGCAAGGGTTTTGTTACGTGGAGAGAAAGCCTTGATGAACTAAGAGTTTGGCAGGGTTCTGATTTTGATTTCGATAAAGCAATAGCAGAACATATGACCTTGGAGAAAAAACCTCTAAGTCAATTACTTAGCGAAACGTGCCCTGCGAGCCCATTGATAGCACAACGTCATTCCTTTGAAACAGGGAACTTACGGTTTTTTGAACGTAGATATTTTGAGACTGTCAGCGATTACATTCAGCACAATACGCTAAAGGTTGAGGGGGATGGCCTTATTTGTCACGTTCTTGCAGGGGGGCTAGATAAGGACCAAGTCTCCACTGCGTTGGATGATGGGAGGCCTGTCGCCTTTGTCTCTTCATCAATTGGAATTGACAAACTCAGAAGAGCTTGTGTCGAGTACACAGCCTTGAAAAACATCCAACTCTGCTCACCTGAATTGCAGACGGATAGTGTAGCTCGCCGAGAGGTTAGATACCGCTTGTGGCATGCAAAACAAATATTGGACAATATACTCTCACAGGCATTTGGTTTTCGGAATGCACGACACGATTGTCATATACAGGGAAGAGTGAGGATCAAAAGTCAGAGGCAGTTTAACTCACAGATATCGGATATGTGTGATGAGGTTTATAAGAAGAGCTTTGAACTTAAGAATGAACTTCTTAATCGGCACAGATTAACAACACAAGGGGCAAAGGCCAGACGCCTTCTTATTGTGGCCATGATGAATTATGCTAATCAGGATCGTCTAGGGATTGAAGGAAATGGGCCAGAATTCAGCATGTATGCATCTTTCCTTAAAAAGACTGGAATGCATGTGCGCAAAGATGGCCAATGGGTATTATCGAAACCACACAACAAGTCTGGTTTATGTGCAGTTTGGAAATTAATAGACACGTTTTGTCGGTCGGCAGAAAAGGAGCCCAAAAACCTGAAGGATCTTTATCAAACCCTAATACTCCCACCTTTTGGGGTTAGGGAAGGAGTAATTCCGGTCTTGCTAGCTAGCTATTTGTTACAGCACATAGATGAAATGGCCCTTTATCAGAATGGTACTTTCGTTCCAAATCTTCACGAGGCTGTTTTTGAGCTAATTATCAAGCGTCCCGAAATGTTTACCGTCAAGTACTTTGAACTCACAGGAATAAAAGGGCAGATACTGGCGGAACTAGAGGAAGTTGTCGGTGTCAAGTCTGATCAAGAGTCACGCGGTGCAACCATATTGAACATTGTTAAGCCACTGTTCAGTTTTATTGCAAACCAAACAGAATACACAAAGAATACTCGAAATCTGAGTTCAATAGCAATTAATGTTAGAGATGCATTGATAAGTGCTCGAGAACCAGATCTGTTGATATTTCAGGATTTACCTAAGGCTTGCGGGTTCGATGTAAAAAACCACAAAGTGGCAATGACTAAGGGCCAAGCCAAGGAGTTTCGCTCTCTCTTGGTCGGAGCTTTGAGAGAAATCAATAGTGCACATACAACACTTTTAACCAAATGTAAAGAGTTGATGTGTGAAGCATTTGCTTACGACAGCGGTAAAACAGGTTTTGATGAATACTTAAAGAAGCGTGTGCGGAATCTTGGGGAGTGCGCCGAACCTTTACTCAAGAGCTTTGTAAATGCGGTTGAGGAAGAAGGGAAGAATGAAAAGGACTGGATGGAGGCCATTGCTTTTGTAGTTCAAAATAAACCGCCTAAATTTTGGAGCGACAGCGATTTCATTCAATTTGAAGACAACTTAATTTCTATTGTGAATAGATTCACAAGCCTTGAGGCACTAAGATCTTGTATGAAGGATTCCCCCGGCGTTGATTTTGATGCGAGAAGGGTGACAATCACCAAGCCAGGAGGAGAAGGAATTGACGAGGTCGTGTGGATATCAAGAGAAAACCAAGCAAGAGTTGACAGTTATATAAAACAGAATATCTTGCATGATTACCCAATGAAGGGCAACAAACAATTCTTACAGGCGGTTTTATGTACGCTTTCCGAGAAGCTCTTTCAGTTGGAATCTGAAGACACTGCTCCAAATAGAAGAAAGAAAGGTGTCAAAAACAATGTCAAATAAGGATGTTAGACATGTCATGGGACTGTCAGGAGGCAAAGACAGCTCAGCTTTGGCAGTATATGTTAAACAGGAAATGCCTGATATCGCTGAGAAGATGGAGTATTTTTTCTGTGATACTCATAAAGAATTACCAGAGACTTATGAATACCTTGAACGTCTTGAAGCTCGGCTTGGAATTAAAATTAAACGCTTAGAAGACAAACGAGGGTTTGATCACTGGCTTCAAATATATGATGGATACTTACCTTCTTCGAGAATGAGGTGGTGTACAAAACAGCTAAAACTACTGCCTTTTGAACAGTATGTTGGTGATGACAATGTGATTTCGTATGTAGGCATAAGAGCTGATGAGGCTCGAGATGGTTATAAATCCAGGAAAGATAATATTGAGACTCGATTTCCATTCAAGGAAGCGGGGCTAGTTAAGGATGATATAATTAGAATATTAGAAGACAGCGGGTTAGGTATGCCAAGCTACTATAGTTGGCGGTCTCGTTCAGGTTGCTTCTTTTGTTTCTTTCAGCGGAAATACGAATGGGTAATGTTATCAGAAAAACATCCTGACTTATTTGCAAAAGCCGTTGCTTATGAAAAGGAACACAAGGACGGTCGAAGTTTTACATGGAACGATGACACAACTTTAGAAGAGCTTATTAAGAAAAAAGATGAAATTATCGCAAACCACAATATTCGCCTGGAACGAGACCGACTTAATGCTCCCAATAAGCCGCTGTCTGAGGCTTTGGCGGATGTTTTGGATATGGAGAATTGTGAATTGCCATGCTTAGAGTGCCATTTGTAAGTTTACTCAAGGTGGCATCAATGTAGAATATGAGGAGTAATGAGCACGAGATAGTCCGAGGGAAGCGAACAATGCAAAAATGGATAAACTTTGTACGGAAGTATGGGCCGATACCACGCAATGAGAATATGTATGATGAGACAATTCAGCGTGCAGCTCGGCGTAATAAAATCAAGCCAATTTTGTTTGAACATCCTTATCAGGACAAAGTACTATCATGCTTCAGGGTAGAAGCTCCTGTTTCAGTCATTCTAACTGGAACAGCTGGCGATGGCAAAACGCACCTCTGCCGGCAAGTTTGGGGTGAGCTTGGGGGAGAGGAGGATAAGTGGGCGTCAGATGATCCCTATCTTTCTCTAGAGAAAGAATACCCATCTGGTATTAAGACTATTCACTTTATACGGGACCTAAGTGGGTGGGTTCCGCAGCAAGGTAGTGAGTGGTCAGATTATCCAAGCAAAGAATCCATAATAAACTCCTTTTGTAATTCAATTTGTTCTGAAATGTCAGATGACATATTTTTGATCGCGGGCAATGATGGACAGCTAATTGAGTCCTTTAGACGCTTCAATGGCGGCCCTAACGCAAGTAGAACCTATCAGGTTATTGAGGAACTGCTTGTTGAAGATCTGCAGGAAATCAATTCAGCAAGACTTAAGTTCTTTAACCTAAGCCGGGGCAGCTCTGCAGAGCTCTTCGATCGAGCAGTAAAGGCCTTTATTGGGCATGAGGGATGGCTTGAGTGTTTTAAAGAAGAAGCCTCTGCTGGGGAAGTCTTTGGGCCTCGATGTCCTATCCGACATAATTTTGAGCTGCTAAAAACTACGTTGATCCAAAACAGGATACGAGTTCTTTTGGAGTTATGTGACCATAATGGGTTCCATTTGCCTATAAGACAAATATTATTACTACTTACAAACGCTGTTTTGGGACACCCAGATGCAAAAGAAAGAGTGATGCGCATCGCCGATGTCCCTAAGATTCTAGAGCAAAGGCAAGAGGCAAAGGGTTGTTTGTACAACAATGTTTTTGGAGGCAATCTGTCGCCGAGGCGGCGATCGACTATTACAGTTTTTAATTACTTTGGCCGGTTCCAGATTGGCTATGAGACTTCCAATAGAATTGACAACATATTAATATTTGGTGACGAAGACGAAACTTTGGGTGAGTCATACAATGAGCTTGTTGCAGGTGATAAGTTCTATGGCGAGGATGAGTCATATTTAGCAGCAAAAAAACAGTACCTCGAAGCTGCTGACGAAACAGAAGAGGCATCTAAACGATTTATAGACATGCTCGTCCGCCAAAGACGCGGATTGTTCTTTAAAATACCCGAAGACAAAGAAATAGAATATAAGCTGTGGAGTTTAACAGTATTCAAATTTGCAGGGGAATATATTGATTCGGTAATCAATATATTGGATAGAGGCGAGAGAGTAACGTCCAAGATATTATCTCGATTAGTTAAAGGTATCAATCGCATTTTTACGGGAATACTAATTAATGATGGACGCTATGTTTACCTCGCTACGAGCGGTAATTATTCACAGGCAAAGGTAAGTAGAATATTCTTGGATAAAATAGCAGTTCATCCTAGCAAAGGAGAGAAAGTAAGCCTCGAATATGACCATCAGAAAAGGAGGGCTTTCCTTAAAGTCTATTTTTCTCCTGAGGTATATGAAGAACTAGAGTTGAACTTGGTGCGATACGAATTTTTATCGAGAATTGCGGAAGATGGTGCCTTGCCTGCAAGCTTTTCTAAAGAATGTTACGAAGATATCTTGGCGTTCAAAAGCAGACTTATTGGCAAGTATGAGCAACAACAGATAGACGAAGGAGTTGATGAGGGATACCTGAATCTGAAAGTCCTGTCTCTTACGCCAAAAGGTCAAACTGAGGAAAAAATAATTACGGTGCAATTATGATATCTGGAGCCAATAGAATTCAACCCAAAGGTGATAAGGTTGAACCATCGATGTGGATTGATGAAGCTATCTGGGGGCATCGTATACATGATGAGCAGAATCCTTGGTTTATATACCTGGAGTTTCTAAATATATTTGTTTATGAGGATTCGCAGGACCGAGTGTTTGAAGAGCCTGATGGTTTCAATACCTTGGTATACGCCCCAGAGCGTAGACTTCATTTGAGAAATATCCTGTTTAATTACCCAATCGCAAAACTGGAACAAATGGCCCGAGATAACAGCAGAGATAATGAGCGGTGGCGAATTTGGCAGGAGGAGATGAAAGAAAATCAGCAAGGGTTGGACCATCATAAATTTGAATATCTACAAGAGCACTTTGAAACCTTCGAAGATTTTGTTGAAGTAATTAAAGTTCTTCATTCAACCTGTTTAGAGATTCGAAGCAACAAACGCTGGACCTCTAAGTTCGTGTTTCCATATTGTAGTGAAGCTTTATTTGAAGATCTTAACAATAGGATGCAACCTGGTGACCGGCGATTCTTCGGACGTACTGGAGAGCTGTTGTATTTAATGTTTTGCCGCTCAAACAATAAATATCGATTGCGAGATCTGTTAAAAGAGAAACTTCTGAACCAAGAAACAATATGGAGTAATATCGTTAAATGCCTTCAACCTCACAGCCAGGGTGATCGGCAAAAGAAGAGTGCAGGTTTCTTGCCCTATAGAAAACATGTAACTTTTGACAAGTTAGCCGATGACTGGATCAGTATTCTAGAACTTAAAATGCCCGGATATGATCTAATTCCACACTTGGTGAGTCTAGCCGGGCTACATATGTTGCTGTATCAACAGGAGCTTGCACGCGAAGAGATTGGGTCAAAAAGGCCGAGTTACGTAATTTCTGAAATTGTAGCTCCTCGAAAGACTTTGGTGCGTGAGTTGTCCATAGAGTCTTATCAGGAAAACAATACGCTATCTTTAAAAGCAGTTAATCGTTTTGTAGATAAGATTAGAGAATCATGCGAATGGCAGGAAGCTCTTACTCGTAACGCACCTTACCAAGAAGCTAAAGATCTACTTGTCAGAACAGTGAAGTGGCCTCGGCACGACTATAACGAGGAACTAGATCCGGACAAGCTAATAGAAGCTCTTAGACGCGATGCAAACAAAAGACACCGACAGCACGTAGGCAATGTTCATCGCGTTTACGGTCGGGAAATTGGATTAATCTCAAAGAGAGGGACGAATCGATTGAGGTATGCTCCAACAGATGAATTATTGAAAACCCTAATACTTACAAACGTTAATCGAAGGGTCGAGTTAAATCAATTTCTTGACAAGTTGTTTATCAAATATGGAATGGTGATTAGTGACAAGGAGGCCGAACGGATGCTTTTCACTGAGAAGGGAGATCTTGACAAGAAAGCGTTTCAGACGAATAGAGAGAGATTGGAACAGAGGCTTTGCGGTGTTGGACTTTTACGCCGTCTTTCCGATGGATGCGCATATGTCTTGAATCCCTATTCGGAGAAGCAAAATGACTAGCCAGGAATTAATTGGTAAAATAGCGGCTTTGTATTTGAAAACGATGCTTTCTGAGGAAGAGGGTGACGAAAGTACTGCTCGCTATCTTTTAGATTGCCTCCCGGCAGATGAAATAGCCGCCATTGCCAAAGCCATTCTTGAAGATTCTGAATTATCTAATAAAGTTGAAATGAAATTTCCAAAGCAATACCTTTCGGACTTTTCTCTCCCTGATGATATCCTGACAACAGAAAGATCAACCTATTTTAGAAACTATGATTGCCCCAAGGAGATATTGCTTATTGCCACAACCGGTGATGATGAACAGCAATCGCTGAAGGATATTCCACCAATTGGCTCATCGCAATTGATGGCACATCCCAATATCTGGGTTGAGTGTTTAGGGAATAATATTGGGCTTGAGGGGACATTTCAAGAATGGTGGATACAGGCTTTGACTGGTCTCCTTGACGTGAGATTGTTTTCGTTAGAACGGTTTGCGTCTTATCTTTTGGAAACAACACAAAGCTTAGAAGACGGATATGATTTGGTATCAGCACTTGGCAATTCGTTGCCGGCATTAAGATCTCCAAAAGATACAGTGTTCTTTAGTAGCTTAAATGAGAAAACGGCAAGGCAACGTTCTAAATGGCGTAAATTGTACACCAAGGTTATAAAGTCTAGAGCCTGCTATCTCTTGAAGCAGACTCCAACACAAACTCTTCTGACAGAGGATTCTCTTAAGGCTTCATTTGACAAAGTAAAAGAGGAAATTCCTGACAAGTATCACGAGATTGTTCTAGTATTTATTTCTGCGGATAGCGGTTGGAATGAAGCTGCAAGGCAATTAAGTCTTTGTGAATGGGAAGACATTAACGCTTTGTTCAAGGGGCTCAAAAAAAACAAATACAACCTCGGCACAAAGACTCAAGAGTTTTATGATGACAGAGATTCAACGCTTCTCACAGACAATGAAAGACGGTATTTAGAGAGTCTAAAGAAACGAAACAAAACGTCTGATCCCCAAGATGATGATGAAGAGTTTTTTGAAACACATCGCCAAGAACTAAAGGAGGATCCCTCACTTAAGACGAAATGGGATCAATTTGTTTATGGTTCCCCGGTTGAAGCCAATGATTTTCTTGTAGGTCTTACGTTATGCTTGGAATCGCTTTTTGGTCAAGCAATTCCTGTTTCTAACAAAAGACTGACTATTCGTTCAGACAAGCGAAACAAGAATGAACTCAAAAGCGTTAATATTCATGCTGGAAGTTATTTTGCTACGCGCTACAAAGGTCTAAAAGAGCTCTTCGGTAATAAAGTAGTATTCGATTTTGGAGAACTCTATAAGTTTAGGACAATATTGGATGAATGGCGAAGTAAGAAGACGAAAGTTAAGCTCAATCGATCATGTGCCAAAAAGGCACTGCAAATTAAGTTCTTTCTAGAACTAGAGGTTACCGAGGATAATGGTCGTGAGACAACATATGCTAAGCAATTGATTTGGAAGTTTAATCCAGACGGTGTTCCGTTTGAAATGCCAAGGGATTGGGCACGTCTGCTTTCAAATCCTCTGGTCAAATCGGAGACTAGCAGGGAAACAATTAGCGGTAAGGGTTCACTGCAGTCTCTGGATCTTCGAGATTCCAAAACTCTACATGCTTGCTTTGGCCAGGATAGAGGTTCGCTGGTTGCAGTGTACAGGTCTGCTAAGAATATAAGTAGAATATGGGATGATAACTTAAAAGATGCATTGAGAAATGAAACGGTATCAGAAGAAACGGCCCAGGAGCTAAAGGACTTATGGGGTAGTTTTAAATCCGTCTATGGCCAAGCCTTACGTGATTTCTATGAGCTCGGGATTAGCAGCTCTACGTTAATAGAACAATGTGAGCAATATAGTGCACTCTTAGATTATATTTGTAGAAATGCCCGAGGAGATACAAATAGAAATAAGTTGTTAAAACCATTACTTGAGA
>Ga0307990_1003779_pt1 | contig 11402 bp, 9 predicted proteins | sample EllFjometagen129_FD_203168 | JGI IMG/M metagenome (GOLD analysis project Ga0307990, IMG submission 203168) | Marine microbial communities from Ellis Fjord, Antarctic Ocean - #129 | ecosystem: Environmental > Aquatic > Marine > Unclassified | place: Southern Ocean | collected 2014-10-08
CAGTTCTTTTGTTTTTTCATAATATGCCTTGTCGTCCAGACATCCGTGTTCCCGGTCCACTACTTTTTGAACAATTGAACAGGTGTACTTGTCAACCAGTCTGAGAAGCGATGATTTTGAGGTCTGTCGAAAAGTTTCCGCCTCATGTTCTGAAAGATTCAGCTCCCTGGCGACCTGTGCCAGAAGTTGGTCCCCGATATATTCATATCCAAGCTGTTGGGCCAGTTTTGAGGCAACGCGCTGGCTATGGGTGCCGAATTCTTTATTAATTGTGATTACCGCCATGTATTCCTCCTAAAGCATGCGTAACAGTTTATTAATACGGTCTGCGTGTTGAATTTATTTTTTAGCATATTTATCTGCATTTTACGATTGATTATTAATTTAATTTTCTACTTGAGATGCGTCAAGCCTCAATTTCGTTCTAAATATTTTGGGCTTGAATTTATGTTGTTTATATGTGTATTGAAATTATGCATCCATAATACTCCACTTTTATATTTGGCTTTTTAATATTCAATAATTATTAGAAAAAAATAAATATTAATATATTTTTTTCTTGACATTTCTATTACTTTCTATATTATTTTGAGACAAATGTGGATCAGAATGGATATTAATGGGGGTTGTATTCCATGGATCGGTTTCGGGGAGCTTCAGATCATACCATTGATGAGAAGGGACGTATCATTATCCCTGTCCGGTTCCGGCATGTGTTAGATAAGCTGGGCGGTGACGGCGTAGTGGTTTCCCGTATGGATAAGACCCTTTTTGTTTATTCCTATGATCGATGGAGTGAGGTTGAAGAAAAGATTGACTCTCAGGCTGAAAAAAGTGAAACCATGCGCCGTTTTAGGCGTTTTTTTATTGGGAACGCGGCTGAATGTCCGTGGGATAAGCAGTGGAGGGTCCTGGTTCCGCCGGAATTGCGAAATTATGCGGCGTTGGAAAAGGACATTACGCTTGTCGGTGTAACGGATCATTTTGAAATCTGGAATCAGGAAAAGTGGAAGAGTGAAAATTCGCGAATGGAAGAAGTGGATATGAAACAAGAGGAGGTTCGAAACGAAATTGCAAAAATAGGGTTATAATGTCATGATTTATCGACATATACCCGTGATGTGCAATGAGGTGATGGCGTACCTGAATTGCAAACCGGGAAAATGCTATGTGGACTGCACGGTCGGCGGCGCAGGACATTCCAGTGCCATACTGGAAAAGATAAAGCCGAATGGATTGTTAATCGGCATTGACCAGGATGCCGACGCAATTCAAAACGCAGTGCAGGTGCTTAAGCTTGATGTTCCAAATGTTCACTTGATTCATGATAATTATGTCAACCTCCCGAATATCCTTTCACAATTAAATATCTGCAAGGTCGATGGAATCATTGCAGACCTTGGCCTTTCATTCAATCAGATTGAAAACAGTGGTCGTGGTTTCAGCTTTTTAAAGTCCGAGCCCCTTGATATGAGAATGGATGCCTCCTCCGGTATCACCGCAGCAGATATAGTCAATAACGAGACCCAGGAAAGTCTTGAAAGAATTTTCAAAAGCTACGGCGAGGAGCGATGGGCAAGAAGGATTGCCCGGCGGATCATTACCGTACGAGCCGGGCAAAGAATACAAACCAGCACAGATCTGTCTGAAATTGTTTGTGATGCGATCCCGAATCGATCGATGCATCAACGCCGGAAACATCCTGCCACAAAAGTATTCATGGCCCTTCGCATCGCAGTTAATAATGAACTGGGAGTTCTGGAGTCGTTTATAGCGGGTGCCGTCGATTTTTTGAATCCTGGCGGGAGAATATGTTTTCTGTCTTTTCATTCCCTTGAAGATCGTATCGTAAAAAGACAATTCAAGGATCTGGAGGGTAAATGCACCTGCCCGCCGGATTTTCCGAAATGTGTTTGCAATAGAAAACAAATTGTCAGGATCTTAACCCGTAAAGTCGTGCGTCCAACAAAAGAGGAAGTCGATATCAATCCGATGGCAAGAAGCGCATGTTTGAGAGCCGCAGAAAAATTGGGATAGCCGACGGAGGGGCGTATGGGATTGAGGCATCTATGACGGGGGAATATCATGGTTAAATTAAAAATTATCAGGATAGATTTCGACAATGACGGTCAATAGAAAATCAAAACCCACTCTATTGACGCCGCGAGTGATTGCGGTGAGCTTTGTTTTTTTATCGATTTTTATTGTGGAATTTTTTTTAAAGACATGGTGCGGCGTGCAGTGCATTCAAACCGGTTATGAAATTTCGGTCGCAATGAAAAAACAGCAAAATCTGATGAATATGCAGAAGAATGTAACGATTGAATTGGTTCATCTTCGCTCGCCCCAGATACTGATGAAGATAGCCAAAGAAAAATTTGAATTAACAATCCCGGAACCCGATCAGGTAATCATTATCCCATGAATTCGACAAAAGTTGAACAGCATAGAAACAAATTAAGAAATCAGCGCATTATTGTTATCGGCGGATTTTTGACTTTTTTGTATGTGATGGTGGGAATTCGCGTTTTTTATTTGCAGGTCATCGAAGATGACATGCTCTCCAAACGAGCCTCTAAACAATATCAGACGTCAATGAAATGCCAGGGAAAACGCGGTGCCATTTTTGACGCGAATTACCGTGAACTGGCGATCAGCACCGGCATTGTTGAAGTCGGTGTGCATCCCAGGGATGTGGAAAGTAAAGATGAAACAGCAATGCCAGCCAAACAAGAATTGGCCAGGGAAGTGGCTAAAGCACTGAAGCTGAATGAAAATGTGCTGTATAAAAAGTTTTCTGCTGACAAGGATTTTGTATGGCTGGATCGTAAAGTGACACCGATGCGGGCAGCGACGCTCAAATCCCTGAGGCTGTCGGGATTTGAATATGATCCGTCTTATTTGCGGGTTTATCCCTATAAAGCACTGGCGGCACAGTTGATTGGATTTGTGGGGGTTGATGGATACGGCCTGGATGGCCTGGAGCAGTATTTTGATGATGAATTGAAAGGGAATCTCCGTCAATGGACGATTATCAAGGACCGCATGGGGCGGATTTTTGACCACCAGGAGGTGTGGTCTCCGGGATACGAAGGGAATAACATCATATTAACCATTGACAGTACCATCCAGTATATCGCGGAAACCGCTTTGAAGAAATCAGTGGAAGAAAATAATGCAAAGAGCGGCCTTGCCATCGTGATGGCACCAGAGACCGGTGCAGTGAAAGCCATTGCCCATTATCCGACATTTAATCCGAATTCATTTAATTCTTTTCCCCGGCAAACCTGGCGCAACCGATCGGTGACAGATACCTTTGAGCCAGGGTCTGCGTTGAAAGTTTTTTTGATTGCCGCCGCTCTGGAATCCGGGCTGTGTGGTCCGGAAACGATCATTAACTGTGAAAAAGGGAAGTACCGAATTGGGGGGAATACGATCAATGACACGCATGAGTATGAATTTCTGACAGTTCATGATGTGCTGAAGTTCTCCAGCAATATCGGGGCGGTAAAAATTGCTGAGATGATTGGCCCGCAGACCCTTTATGATTCCTTACGTAATTTTGGATTTGGTGAAAAAACTGGAATCAACTGTCCGGGTGAAGTAAGGGGGCTGTTAAGGCATTATGAGGGTTGGAAGAAAATTGATAATGCCACCATTGCTTTCGGCCAGGGCGTTACCGTTACGCCTATTCAGCTGATTACGGCAATTTCAGCAGTCGCCAACCATGGGGTATTGATGACGCCTTATGTCGTCCAGGCGATTACTGATGTAAACGGTAATATTATAAAAAGCGTTAATCCTGGAGAGAAACGAAAAGTGATTATGCCGGAAACGGCCAGGGCGTTGATGAAAATGATGAATGCCGTAACAGAACCGGATGGGACCGGCGGCCGGGCAGTCCCGGCGGGTTATACGGTATGCGGTAAAACCGGGACCGCCCAAAAAATCAATGCAAACGGAACATATCGAAATTGTGAGTATAACGGGGTATTTGTCGGATTCTCCCCGGCGAAGTCTCCGGAGCTATCGATATTGGTCGTTATCGATGAGCCTCAGAAACATCATTATGGAGGGGTTGTGGCAGCCCCCGTATTTAGAGAGATCGTTCATGAGACATTTAATTATTTGAACATTCCCCCAAGCATTCCCCCAGTCATCCCCAAGGAACAGCTAAATGTCTCTAATGGTGTCGGAGAAGCAGGCGCATGAAGCTTTCACGGTTAATCGATGCGATTGAAAATGTCCGAATCAACGGGTGTTCGATTGACGGGCTTTCAGGGGATCAGTGGAATGAATCATCGAACCCTGAAATTACATCAATCCACTATCGATCAAACGAAGTGCGCCCGGGCGGAATGTTTTTTGCGATTAAAGGTCAACAGACGGACGGTCACCGGTATCTTCGGGATGCCGTCTCAAAAGGCGCTGCCGTTGTTGTGGTTGATGTTGCTCAACAAATGGATGTCGGGCAAACGATTGATGATGATAATGACGTTGTGGTCGTATCCGTCGAAAATACACGAAAGGCAATGGCTGCGGGTGCATCAATGTTTTTCGGCAATCCTTCGGAAAATTTATATCTGATTGGAATAACAGGAACGAATGGAAAGACCACAACCGCTTATCTTCTTGAGCATCTTCTGCTGGAAAACGGTATGGATGTCGGTGTGATCAGTACTATAAATTACCGTTATCATGGCAACGTGTATGATAATTCCCTGACGACGCCGGAGTCCCTGGATCTTCAAAGGATTCTTGCCGAAATGGTGGCTGCTGGCGTGACCCATGTGGTGATGGAAGTGTCTTCTCACGGTGTTGCCTTAGATCGCATATACCATTGCTGGTTTGATATGGGCATCTTTACCAACCTGAGTCAGGATCACCTGGATTTTCATGGAAATATGAAAGCTTACGGGGCGTGTAAAAAGAGATTTTTTACCGATTTTTTAATGGCAGGTCCGAAGAAAAACCATGCGATAGCCGTCATCAACACTGAGAATGCCAGGGGGCGGGAACTTTCAAAAGCGTTGGAAAATTTCAGGACTGTCACTGTGGGATCGCATCCAGAAAGTGTTGTTCGTCCCAATCGCATCCGGTTTGATCAGTATGGCATGAGTGGTGAAATGTTGTTTTCAGATAATGCCGTTCAATTTAAGTCCGGATTAATCGGTCGTTATAATCTTGAAAATATTATCTGTGCGGCAGGGGCCGGCGCGGCGCTAAATATTTTTCCTGCATCAGTAAGTCAGGCAATTGCGTCGTTTGAAAATGTCCCGGGAAGACTGGAGCGCATTTTTAATGAATCCGGCCGGCATGTTTTTATCGATTATGCCCATACCCCTGACGCTTTGGAAAATGTATTATCCACCTTAAAAGAGGTAATTCCCGGGCGATTGATCTGTGTTTTCGGATGCGGGGGAGACCGGGACAAGGCGAAACGGCCCCAGATGGGAATCATTGCAGGAGAATTAAGTGATTTTGTGGTGATTACATCTGACAACCCCCGGACAGAAGACCCGGATGCCATCATCGCAGAAATTCGTAACGGGGTGGTGTCCGCCTCATCGCATGAATACAATTTGTCTGAGCTTGAAAATGGGTTTTTGGAAAAAGGGTATGTTATCGAACCAGACCGGGAAAAAGCGATTAACCTGGGCATTAAAATTTCCAAACCAAATGACACCCTGTTAATCGCCGGTAAAGGACATGAGGACTATCAGATCATCGGGAAAACAACTATTCCGTTTGATGACCGAAAAAGGGCTGCGGCCGCATTGGACAAATTTTTACAGAAAGTAAGTTAATGAATGAAATTTTCTGGACAATTGATGAAATCATAAAAGCCACGGGCGGAGAACTTCTGGCCGGAAAAGGCAGTCCCCGTTTTACGGGCATTTCGATTGATTCCAGGAATATTTCTGAAACTGATTTATTTGTAGCGGTAAAAGGTCAAATCCATGACGGCCACCGGTTTATCGAAGCTGTTATTAAAAAAGGTGTCAGGGGCATTGTACTTGATCGGCAAAAGTTAAGCCAGGTTGAAGCCAGGATTCCACATGATGTCTGTTGTATTATAGTGGATGATACGATTCGGGCGCTGGGAGATCTTGCTGCATTTCACCGGCAGCGGTTTTCCATTCCGGTCGTTTGTATCACCGGATCAAATGGCAAAACAACGACCAAAGAGATGACGGCTTTGGTCTTGGAACAAAAATTTAATACCCTTAAAACCCTGGGCAATTTAAATAATGAATTCGGCGTTCCGTTAACGATTTTTCGGATGAATCAAACCCATGATGTTGCAGTCCTGGAACTCGGAATGAATCATCCCGGTGAAATTCGTCGTCTTTCACAAATCTGTCTCCCGGATTTGGGTGTTATCACGAATATTGGACCGGCACACCTTGAAGGCTTGGGCAGCATGGAAAAAATTATGTCTGCCAAAGGGGAATTGATTGAAAATATCAAAGACGACGGCGTGATTATACTAAACGGGGATGATACTTACAGCTTGCGGCTTGGCGATAAGGTCCGCCGGAAGGTATCCCGTTTTGGTCAGTCGATTTATGCGGATTTCCGGGCCATGGATATTGAAAAAAAAGAAAACACAACGGTTTTTACGCTTGAACTGCCGAATGAGAAGATTTCCGTTAAGCTCAATGCCCCCGGTCAATTCATGGTGGCAAATGCCCTGGCTGCCTCTGCTGTCGGTTATTTGAATGGGCTGTCGGCCAATGAAATAAAATCCGGACTTGAAGCGTTTCGGTCTGTTAAAGGCCGCATGGATGTGAAAGAGAGCCGGTTGGGATTTTTTATTATTGATGACTCCTATAATGCGAACCCCGGTTCCATGGAAGCGGCCATAAAAACGCTGGCGTCGTTAAAAGGCCGGAACAATGGCATCCTGGTGGCCGGCGATATGCTTGAATTGGGAAGAGATGCGGAAAGGCTGCATGGAAATATCGGACAGTTCGCAGCCCAGTCAGGGATTAACCGGCTTTTTTTGACGGGAAATTTTGCAAATGCCGTGAAAAAAGGGGCGCAGCAGCAGGGTATGTTGGATCAGGATATTATCATCGGTGAAAAACCGGAATTAGTGGAATCACTATTCGAATTTCTCGGCCCCAAAGACTGGGTACTGGTGAAAGGTTCAAGAGGGGCAGGGATGGAAGAGATTGTACAGCAGCTGGAGGCAGCGGATGTCCCGACTGCGTAACCATATTAAGTTTATCTTCTTTGGATATTTTAATGTTTTATCATCTTTTTAATTTACTGCAGCCGGATATAACGGTTTTGAACGTATTTCGATATATTACGTTTCGAACCATATGCGCCAGCTTAACTGCCCTGGTGATTTGTTTTATGTTCGGTCCATGGATGATCCGCATGCTTGGTGAAAAGCAGATCGGTCAGTTTATCCGAAAGGTCGGACCGAAAAGTCATCAGGACAAAGCCGGCACGCCCACCATGGGCGGTGTACTGATTTTTCTGGCAATCGTTGTGTCGGTAATTTTGTGGGTTGATTTAACGAATTTATACATATGGATTATTCTATTTGTCGGTGCCGGCTATTTTGCCATTGGGTTTGCCGATGATTACTTAAAGCAGATTCAGAAACGGAACCTGGGGTTAAGTGCGCGGGCCAAATTTTGTCTACAGATCCTTATCGCCGGTATTGCCGGGGGAATGATTTATGCTTATCCGGAATTTAACACCCACGTCACGGTGCCTTTTTTTAAAACCATCACACCGGATCTGGGTCCGGGATATATTCTTTTTGTCATCCTGGTGATTGTGGGGGCATCCAATGCGGTGAACTTAACCGATGGCCTTGACGGCCTGGCCATTGGTCCGGTGATCATTGCTGCGGCAACATATATGCTGTTTGCCTATGTGACGGGACACATTAAAATCGCGGAGTATCTTCAGATCAATTATCTGGCCGGTTGCGGTGAGGTCACAATCATTTGCGGGGCTATGGCCGGGGCCGGGCTGGGGTTTTTATGGTACAACACGTATCCGGCTCAGATTTTTATGGGGGATGTGGGCTCTTTGCCACTGGGCGCTCTGATGGGCATTATTGCGGTGATTACCAAACATGAGATCCTGTTGGTCATTGTGGGCGGGGTTTTTGTGATCGAAGCGTTGTCGGTAATTTTGCAGGTGGGGTATTTTAAGCTGACAAAAGGTCAGCGGATTTTTTTAATGGCGCCGTTGCATCACCATTTTGAATTAAAAGGATGGGCGGAATCCAAGGTGATTGTTCGGTTCTGGATTATCGCCATTATTCTGGCACTGATATCGATCAGTACGCTTAAATTGAGATAGATGGCATTGATTTAATGGATTTGAAAAATAAACATATTTTGGTGGTCGGACTGGGAAAATCAGGAATTTCCGTGGTTAAATTTCTGGCCAGCCAGGGATGCCGAGTCACTGCAGTTGATAATCGCAGTGAAGACGTGCTTGGCGATGTGCTGTCTGAAATCAGAAGTTTGGGGATTTCCATTGAGGTGGGTCCGCATAATGATGAAACATTTGAAAATTGTGATCTCGTCGTGCTGAGTCCCGGTGTGCCGCATACGATTGCACCGGTGAACCGGGCCAGAGAAAAAAATATCCCCGTGATCGGGGAAATCGAACTGGCCTATCATTTTATTAATATACCGATTCTTGCGGTTACCGGAACCAACGGCAAATCAACCACCACCCTGCTGATCGGTAAAATGCTGCATCAGTCGGGTTTCAGGGCGTTGACTGGCGGAAATCTCGGGACGCCGTTAATTGAGCTGGTCGATCAACAGGGAACAGCGGATTTTGTTGTTGCGGAAATCAGCAGCTTTCAGCTGGATACCATCGATAAATTCAAACCGCTGGTCAGTATCCTGTTGAATATTACGGATGATCACCTGGAGCGGTATCAGGACTTTTCCGGGTATGCCTGTTCCAAGGCCAGAATTTTTGAAAACCAGACAGCAAATGATATCTGTGTGTTCAATGAAAATGACGCCACGATCGTGTCAATTTCAGAAAATCTGACTGCCCGTCGGTTTGCGTTTAACTGTAGATATTCAAATGAAACCAGATCATGGATATCAGATCAAACAATTTGGTTTCATACACCGGATGATGGTGACCGGCATGTGGACTGTACGAATATACCCCTGGCAGGGCGTCATAATCTGGAAAATGCATCGGCCGCAGGTCTTGCGGTTTTGGCTGTCGGCGGTTCCATTTCCGGAATTAAAAGTGCATTGCAGAATTTTAAGGGCTTGGCCCATCGCGTGGAATATGTGGATACCGTCAACACCGTTGCCTTCTATGATGATTCCAAGGCCACCAATGTGGATGCGGTAGCAAGGGCGCTGGAATCATTCTCCTCACCGGTGATTTTGATCATGGGTGGCCGGGACAAGGGTGGCGGGTATGAAAGCTTAAGAAAACAATTTGCCCAATGCGTTAAACACTTGATTGTCATCGGAGAGGCTGCAGAAAAAATAAAACCGGTGTTCGAGGATATGGTGCCCACAGTGAAGGCTACGGACATGGCCCATGCGGTGAAAATGGCGGCTTCGTTTTCAGAGCCGCAAGATTCGGTATTGCTGTCGCCTGCCTGTTCAAGTTTTGATATGTACGACAGTTATGCCCAGCGGGGCCGGGATTTTGCGCGATCGGTTGACCAGTTAAAAAGGGGCGCTCATGATCTGGCGAAAGGTGAGAAGTCATGAGAAGGAGACACCATAAAACCAATTATTTCTCCTATGACGTGGTGATCCTGCTGCCGGTTCTTTTTTTGACAGGCATTGGTGTTGCCATGGTCTACAGTGCCAGCAGTGCCATCGCGTTGCATGATTACGGCAATGAATATTATTTTTTTACAAAACAGCTTGTTTTTGCCGGACTGGGTTTGCTCGGTATGCTGGTATGCAGATATATTCCCTACCGGTTGTATCGCAACCTGGCATATGTCATGGTCGCCGGCGCACTTGCATTGTTGGGAATTGTTTTGATTAAAGGCATGGGTCATGAGGTGAAGGGCGCGATCCGATGGCTGCAGTTTAATGGCATCCGATTTCAGCCGGTCGAGTTCGCGCGGTTCGCATTAATTGTATTTATGGGATATTCCCTGACAAAAAAACAGGATGATATTGAAAAATTTTCCATCGGGTTTATGCCGCATGTGATGGTTTTACTGATTTTTTCCGTACTGATCCTTTTGCAGCCGGATTACGGGTCTGTTGCCATCTTCTGGATGATGGCATGGCTGATTATGTTTGCCGGCCGTGTGCGGTTGTCACAGTTGAGTCTGTCAGCGCTGGTTTTCGTTTTACCGGCAGCGATTATTCTAATTTTTTCAAGCGACTACCGGCTGAAACGGTGTTTGTCGTTTCTGGACCCGTGGAAATACCCCAAAGATGAGGGATATCAGGTGATCCACTCGTTAATGGGTTTCGGATCGGGGGGGATATGGGGCAAAGGGTTTGGCCAGGGATACCAGAAGCTGTTTTATCTGCCGGATCCGCATACGGATTTTATTTTCTCAGTGATTGGTGAAGAAGGCGGTTTAATATGGATACTTATCGTGATGTTTCTTTATCTTGTTATTCTTTGGCGGGGACTCGGGATTGCAAGGGCAAAGCGTGATTTTTTCGGTTCTCTGCTGGCGTTAGGGATTACTATTTCGATTACACTGCAGGCCGTGATCAACATGGGCGTAAACTTGAGCCTTTTGCCGACCAAAGGACTGACGTTGCCGTTTTTGAGCTACGGCGGCTCTTCGCTGGTCATTAACCTGGCATTAATCGGCGTATTGATGAATATATGGGCATCTCAGAAACAATAAAAAACAACAGTGATGTAGCCGTGACCGGTTCCGGCAAAAAGCCAGAAAGCCTGAATACGCTGGATACGGCTTTTTATCCAGGTCTGCGCATCGTTATTGCCGGCGGTGGAACCGGCGGGCATCTATTCCCTGGTATTGCCATTGCTGAAGTATTTATGAAACGTCAGCCCGCAACCCGCGTGTTGTTCGTCACCAGCGGAAAAAAAATTGAAGAAACGGTTTTGGCTAAAACAATATTTGAGAAAAAGTTGATATCGGTTGAAGGCATTAAAGGAAAAAGTATTTTTGCCAAACTCGCGTCGTTGTGCAGACTTCCGAAAGGGCTGATGGAGGTGCTCAGCCTGTTAATTGGGTATCAGCCCGATATCGTTATCGGGATGGGCGCTTATTCCGCCGGACCGGTCATCGCGGGTGCCTGGATGTTACGGATGCATCGTGTGATCCATGAACAGAACAGTATTCCGGGATTAACCAACCGTCTTTTATCATCAATAGCGGAAAAGATTTATGTTTCTTTCCCGGATACAGGGTTTAAATCGTCGGTCCGGCATAAAAT
>Ga0307990_1003780_pt1 | contig 11398 bp, 10 predicted proteins | sample EllFjometagen129_FD_203168 | JGI IMG/M metagenome (GOLD analysis project Ga0307990, IMG submission 203168) | Marine microbial communities from Ellis Fjord, Antarctic Ocean - #129 | ecosystem: Environmental > Aquatic > Marine > Unclassified | place: Southern Ocean | collected 2014-10-08
CCTCGGCGTCGAGTTGCTCGGTTTCACATTGCGCGCTCTGCGTGTCGACTAGTTCATGCCACCAGTGATCGCGGCCCGGCGTCATCGGGACATCCAGTCCCATGCGGCGTAGCACAATGACGTGCTCGACCGTTGGCATCAAGGCCAGGGCGCGGTCGGCTTCCTGCTTAATGGGGACGGTTTTTTTCCGCCGAGAAGAACCATCCGCCGTGAATAGAACTTTTACTTTTGCGTCGTCCAGTCGCGTGGCCAGGGCCGTGGCGCCGAATCCGGAAAATACAGGAATCACCACAGCGCCGATTTTGAGCACAGCGAAAAATGCGGCCACAATTTCCGGCGTCATGGGCATGTAGATACCCACGCAATCACCTTTGACCACGCCCAGGGACTTGAGAGCGTTTGCGGTTTTGCATACCATTTCATCGAGCGACGCGTAGCTCAATTCACGGACTGCGCCGTCGTCGGCTTCATGAATCAGACAGGGTTTGTCGCCGTTTCCCGCTTCAAGATGGCGGTCGATGCAATTGAATACGATGTTGGTCTTGCCGCCGACGAACCACTTCGCCCATTCGATTCCTTTGCTCATGTCCAGAATATTATCATAGGGCCGATACCACTGAAGGCCCAGGTCATCGAGGGCTGCTTTCCAGAACCAGGCGACGTCGCCGGTCGAACGCGATATCAATTCATCGTAATTTGCAATCCCATGCTTCGCCATGAAACGGCTGATATTCGATTCTTTCAGGTAATCGCCGTAAGGCTCCCAAATAATATCCTTCATCAACTCCTCCATATACGCAAAATGCGGAATTATCCTGGCCGTAAATTTGAAAGTAAATTCTAATGAATTTATGCCTGATTGGAAAGACGTCTAAAGGTGAGTTGGGAAAATATATAAAGGAGGGCTTGCCTTAGAGGCTGCCGGCAATGTGAAGATATTTTTTTCGAGTAAGACTTCGCTTGCGCATCTACGGAGCGAATGCTAATTTTTATGCAACTTATTTCGAGCTGAAGCCGGTTTCTGGGCTTTTAAAATCGATCCCGGATCCATATGCGAAGTGCAATACGATCCGCCCGTCGGCGTTATCAGCGGAGTAAATTACACGGATCATATGATAGGCATTGAGGGCTTAAGCGCCATGCCGGATTTTTGAGCGCATGGGTTGAGGTGTTGCGAGGAATTAGGGAAGAAGCCGGCAAGAATTTTTTTCGGCTCATCTATCGCGACGCTTATCCTGGGGTCAATAAGCGTGCGTGCCGATAATGACAGGTATCCCGAAATTCTTTTCGATCAATAATTTTATTTCGTCGAGATCCATCGGACAATTGCATAGTTCGTAGGCCGTCTTCATGCAGGTTCCGAAATGAATGACGTCAACGCCGCCGGCCTGATCGAGCAACTTTTTGATCATTCTCATCCTGGGAATCAGTAAGCCTGGGCAATCGCCGCAGTCGGTCAGAGAGATGACTTGAATGTCCTCCTCGTGCTGGGCGAAATCGCCAAATTTTTCTCCAAAAAAATCCCCTCCCTTGCTTACAAGGGAGGGGAAAAGAATCGTGCTTTTCTATTTGGTGTCGCCCGTGGCGGCGCCGTGCAATTTGATCTCAACTTTCTGATCGAGAGTGTCGTAATACTCTTTGAGGACTGCAATGACTTCGGGCTTGGAGAACTCTTTTGGGACATTCTTGCCTTCGCTCATGAGCTTGCGAAGCATGGTGCCGGAAAGAAGGAGCCTGGATCCGCTCACGTAGTTTCCTTCGTCGTCGATGATGGCTTTGCTTTCGTGCGGGCAGGTCTTCATGGAGGCCATGCTGCCGCAGTCGAAGCAATAGAAGGTCCAGTCCATCGGCAATGGCTTGAGTTCCAGCGAGTTCGCGGGGATCTTGTGGAAAATTTTCTGCGCGTCGAAGGCGCCGTAGTAATCGCCAACGCCGGCGTGGTCGCGACCAACGATGAGATGGCTGCATCCGTAGTTCTGGCGGAAAACAGCGTGAAGAAGGGCTTCACGAGGACCGGCATAGCGCATGTCCAGCGGGTAGCCGCCCTGGATCACGCGTTCTTTGCGGAAGTATTTGTCGATCAAAACGCTGATGGCCTTGACGCGAACGTCGGCGGGAATGTCGCCGGGTTTCAGTTTGCCGACGAGCTGGTGAATGTAAACACCGTCGCACACTTCGATGGCGATCCATGCGAGATAGGCGTGGGAGTTATGCATCGGGTTGCGAAGCTGCAGGGCGGCGACGGTGTTCCAACCGCGGTCCTCGAACATTTTCCTGGCTTCGGCGGGGCGCTGATACAGTTCTTTGAACATTTCCGGGAAATAAGACTCAGACAGAACCTTGACGGGTCCGGCCAGGTTCACATCGGCCTGATCCATCAACATCTTGACGCCGGGATGCGCTTCGTCAGTCGTTGTATAGACTGTCTGCGCTTCGTGCTTTTTGTCGATGACATATTTTTCGGTGACCTTCATGGTGGCCATCAGTGTGTCGTTTTCCAGATCCCAGAGAGCGATCTTTTCGCCGTCTCCGATGGAATCAGCCAAAGCTTTTTCGGCGGAAAGCGTGATCGGGATCGGCCAAAAAAGGCCGTCTTTGGAAGGCATCTTGAAGTCGTCGCAGACGCCTTTCCAGTCATCGTAGCCCATGAACCCGTCCAAAGGCGTGAAACCGCCGATGCCGAGCATGATCAGGTCGCCGGCTTCGCGGCTTGTAATCGGGACTTTTTTGAGTCCTTCAGCCTTTTTAATTTCGTCCTGCAGCTCCTGGCCTTCGAGAAGAAGGGGCTTGAGCTCTTTGCTGCCATGCGGATTGACAAGATTTCCCATGAGTGTCCCCCTATTAGAGTGAGTGTCTTCTTTGATCGATAAACTGTTTCCTGACGCGCATTGCGTATATTTTGGACAAGCGATTATTTCTCGCCTTATAACCTGCGTGAGAATCCGTTTAAGCGGCGTTCTCCTTTTTAATCATTCGCTCATGAATCATCGCGAGAGTGCGATAATAGATGTGGGCGAACTTGGAATAGGGGAACATGGCGTCGGATGTCGCCAGTTGGCCAACGCTCGTACATGTGGCGCATTGAAAACAACGAGCGGCGTCTGCGCCGTCACGCCGGGCAAGCTCTTTACGGGACTCGGCTGACGGATTTAAATTACTGGAATTGGCCATGAACCTACTTCCCTTAGAAACCCTTCATTGGGTTGGGACCCAACTCATCAATTTTCTCAGCGAAATCCTCGAAAATTTGAGGAATTCTGTCGAATTCGTTGCGGGCGATCTCGACGATCCGTACGCGCTCTGATTCCAAACTGAGGCGGTCCAGCGTCTCGCTTACGTTTGCCATACGCGTGTTGGCGAGTTTGGAACCCGTCATGTAATGGCATTGATAATCGTCGCCGCTTTTACAACCGAGCAGCAATACGCCGTCGATGCCGCCGGACATGGCGTCCGCGATCCAAATGACGTTTACGGCACCCAGGCAGCGGACAGGGATTATTCGCATCCATGGATTCCAGGACATCCCGCGTGCGGCGGCCTCATCCATGGCAGGGAGGGCGTCGTTTTCACACATAAATACCAGAATGCGGGGTTTTTCTTCATCTTCATTAGGCACTTCCATGGCTTTAATCATGCTGCCGACTGCGTCCACGGAGAACTCGGGGAAGTTGATGATGCGCTCGGGGCAGGTGCCCAGGCAGGTGCCGCAACGACGACAGCGCAACGGATTATATTGAGGCGTGCCTTTTTCGTCTTCATTGATGGCGCCAAAGGGACACTCTTCCGTGCAGCGCTTGCATTGCGTGCAACGCTGGAGGAAGAAATTCGCGATGGAAACATCGCCGGCGCGAGGATGCACTGCTTCGCCCTGCGAGGCTGTATAAATGCATTGAACCGCCTTGAACGCTGCGCCCCAGCCATCTTCCGCGGCCTGGGATGCGTCCATGGGCGCACGCAACGTGCCCGCGGCGTAGATGCCGGTGCGGCGTGTTTCGTAGGGGAAACAGATGTAATGCGAGTCCGGGAAATTATAGCGCAGAACGGGCAGGTCCGGCCCCTGGCGATAATTGAGATTGAGAATCTCAGTGCCCTCGTGCGGTGCGAGACTTTCAGCCAATTCCGTGGCTTGCTTAACCTGAGTTTCAGACTTGTTTTTCGCGATGCGGCTTTTGGCGTCAGCGAGCTGGCGGATGGATTCACTGTCAGCGGAGTTCGGGACCATTCCGACGGCCAAAACGACCATGTCAGACTGCAACTCGCTTTGTTCGCCCAGCAACTTGTTGTCAAATTTCACGACGGGAGCGCCGTTTGAACCCGCTTCGACGGTTGTGTTTTCACCGCGTGTGAACATGCAGCCGGACTGTTCCTGCGTCGCCAGGTAGAAGTGCTCCAATTGACCGGGCGTGCGCATGTCGCGGTAGATCACGGCGCACTCGACGCTTGGGAAATCCCTTTTGATGGCGTTGACATGCCGCAGAGTCGTCACGCAGCATTCGCTGGAACAATAGGGCAGGTGGTCGGCATTGCGGGATCCGGCGCACTGGATGAAGGTGATTCGCTTCGGAACGGCGCCGTCGGAAGGACGTTTTAGCTCGCCGCCTGTGATCATTGATTCCAGATCCGCCGAAGTGATGACATCCGGCGAAGCGCCGAAGCCAAGATCCGTAAGTTTGGAAGCGTCGTATGGGTGAGAACCGGTTGCCTGAACAATGGCGCCGGCCATGAATGTTTCAGCACCTGATGGTGTTTCCAATTCCACGTTGAATTGTCCCGGTTGCCCGGAAATACTCGTTATTTTCGTCTTGCCGAAAAAACGAATCGACTGGTGGTTTTCCACCGAAGAAACCAGCTCGCCGATCTCATTTTTGGCCAAAGCATTGTAAGGAGGACGCTCGGGAACGGCGTCCTTGACGCCCGCCATGTAGCCGCCGAGTTTCTCTGCGGAATCCACCAGGACAACGGGATTGCCCAGGTCTGCGGCTGCTTGCGCCGCATTCAGTCCCGCGACGCCGCCGCCGACCACGAGCACCGTGCGGTCAATGGTTTCTTTCAGACTGGTGGGCAGAGTGTTTTTCTTGATCCGCGCCATGCTCATCCGCAAAAGATCCTCGGCCAGCATTTGCGTGTCTTCGTCGCCGTGAGGATGAGACCAGGCAACTTGTTCACGCAGGCTCATACGCTCGACGGAAACCTTCATGGGGTCAAAGCGGAACTCATTCACTTTGATTCGCAACGAGCAGGCCGCGATCAAAATGCCGTTGGTTCCTTCGTCTACGGCCTTATGGATGGCCGCGACACCTTCCGCAGAGCAAAGGCAATCATGCTTGAAAAATGTTTTGGCGCCTTCTCCAGTCGCCAGCTTTTCTAATTCATCCGTATTGACGGCTGCGCCGATTTGGCAACCGGTACACAGGAATACGCCGACATTATTCATTACGCACTCCTTTCTGCGGCCACCGCAGCTTTTGCCGCCGCGCCTGTTGCGTCGCGAACCGAAGAGGCAACGTCTTCAGGCCTTTTTGCGACGCCGGCGACGAACACCGAGGCCGCCGGATCGTCAAGGCCGAAGCCATCGTCGTCCAGAGTAAGCCCAAATAGTTGTTTCTCTTCTTTTAGATTGGGAACCATGCCTGTTGCGAGCACGACCATGTCAACAGTCGGTTCCTTCATAATTCCGGATTCAACATCTTCAAGACGCAGTTTCAATCCGGCGCCGTCTTGTTTGACTTCGCCGACTTTGCCCTTGACCAGCGTCACTCCTTCAAGCTGCTTAGCTCTCGTGAGCATGTCCTCGGTACGACCTGGGGCTCGGAGGTCAATGTAATAAATGGTGACTTCGGCATCGGGAAGCTGGTCCTTTGCGTACATCGCGTGCTTGAGCGACGCTAGGCAGCATACCGCCGAGCAGTAGGGCAGGTGATTCACATCACGGGAACCCGCGCACTGCACAAACGCGATTTTTTTTGGGGCTTGACCATCGGAGGGTCTGAGGATTTTCCCTCCCGTCGGGCCGGACGGGGAAGCCAAACGCTCGAAGTGGACGTTGGCGATAACATCCTTGAACAGACCGCCGCCGAGTTCGCTGAGATTTTCCAGCGGATAAGGTTTCCAGCCCGTCGCATTAACAACCGCGCCGACCTCAGCAGTTTCCTCGGTTTCCGCGGCGTCCAGATTGATCGCGTTGTACTTGCAGGCTTCAAAGCAGGCTTTGCAGCCGTCGGGACAGGCTGTGCGGTCCAGTGAGAAAATGCGGGGCCATGCGTCCGCATGAGGCAGGCGGATCGCCGGCGTTTCGTTCATGCCAAGATTAAAGGCATCCGAAATCTTCGCCGGGCAGACCTTGGAGCAATCTCCGCACGTTGTGCAGCTTTGGTTGACGTACTGCGGCGCTCGGGTGATCTTCACGGACCATCCCTTAGCGCCACGCTCCATCCCCGTGACCTGTGATGCCATGAATACCTTGATTCGCGGGTTTTTTTCCAGGCGACGGACGTTGATTTCCATGCCACACGAGGGCGGACAGAGCTTGGGAAAATAGTTGTGGATGCGGAGCACGCGACCTCCAACAGAAGGTTCACGCTCGACGAGGATTACATTACGACCAGCTTCCGCTGCTTCCAGAGCGGCCGTCATGCCTGCAATCCCCGCTCCTATAACAAGAAGGGTTTGCGAGGTGGTTTCGTTCATTCTTTTCTCCTGGGTTCCGATGCGCCCTCACGTGCCTTAAAAGTGGGTTCTGCAAAAAGTGCAAAGCGCAACCAAAGAAAAGCGAAACGCAAAAGCGCTTCATCATTCGTTTTAATGTCTTCAACTAAAGAGTCATCTAGCTCGAATCGCTTCAAAAATGAACTATTGAAAATGAAGTCGCGAAATCTATCAAGGTCGTAACATGCCGTGTGGAACATTTCCATGCGCTTGGGATCGAGTTGGCGACCGCCGATAAACCATGGGTGGGACACGAGGTCCCGGTAGCCGGATTCTATTTCTTCTTGTTTCTGGACTTGCTGATCCGTTCGCCATTCGTCGACAGTCCACTTTTTGGGTTCGGAACCGCCAAGACAAAAGTCGTCTTCAAACAGAAAGTAGACAGGCTCAGGCTCTTCGCCCGCACGGGCGGGGGGGATGCCCATTCCAACTGGATACATGCGGCAGGACCAGGGACGGTCTTCATAAACACTGCATCCCTTATCGGACACGAAAGGACAACGAAGCTCCGGCTTGTCTCCCATGCGAAGCATCAATACAGGTAGGCCCAGGTCTTTGGTGATGGGCATCAGCGTGTGGCGGTCAAGAAATTCGCTCGTGGTGATGTCGAGTTTACGTGCAAGCCGCAAGACATCCAGGGGAGTCAGCATGATGCTCACGTCAGCGCAACAGGAGGTAAAACAGGCGAGACCTTTGTGGCATCCAAAGGAAAATTGGTCGCCAGCTTCAGGGCGTCGATGGCCGCGCAGCGGATCAGTTAACTGTGTAACAGGTTTGGGTGGCGGCTTTTTGTTTTGCGTGCCCATAGTGCTGGTGAAGGTACTCGACTTTTCGTCAGTGTTTTTCATAATCACTTTTCTTTGGCGAGGTGGCGTATTTGCTTGTTATTTTTTGATAATTCGGTCCCGCAACGCCGATTTTGACCAGACAGCAATGGGCGATGGCACATCGCAGTCAGGATTGATTCGGTATCGATAAGAGGCTGTAGCTTCGTACCGGGACATCATCCACTCCCACCCATTAACAAAATATGGGCAGTCGTCGTTGAAACACGCGTAGTGGAATGGTTCATCCCAGCCGCCATCTTCCGGCAATTCAAAAGCCTCAAGTTTACTTCCGCAATGCGGGCAGATGTATTTTTTTTCTATTTTTGTCATTTATTTTCCAAAAAACGAAAGCCCCGAGCGCCCTTAAAGGCTTCCGGGGCTTCCGCACTAGTTAGGACTTGTTTGCGTCACGTATGGTACGCGGTTAAGCGAACAGATACTTCACCGGTATCTTCTTGCAGGTCCATTTTTCGGTCTCGGGATCCATCACTGTGTTGACGAAGCAAAGCCAATTTTCATTGTCTATCTTCGGCATATCAGAGCGGAAGTAGTATCCCGGCCAACGTGTTTCTTCGCGGAACATCATCGCGCGAACGTGGGCTTCGGCCTGGAACATGCGGTGGTAGTTTTCCCAGCAGCGCATGAGTTCGTGGGAATCCTTCGCGCCCAGACAAGCAGAGTCTTCCTTGAGCAATTTAAGAAGTTCGAGAGCTCTTGTCAGCAACGGTTTGGAGGTCGTGAACTGGGTTGTAACGCCGCCTGCGTACTCATCCATGAGCTTCTGGAGACGCATGCGGAACTGGTTCGGCAGGATATAAGCCGGGTTGATGTCGGCCTGAGTCGACTTACCCTGAGACTCCTCAAAGAGGGTAATGGGCTTGAAGATCATATCCTTGTATTTGTTGATCGTCTCGTCGCTGATTTCGGCCAGAGCCGGATTTTCTTTGACGACGAAGTTGGCCATGGCTTTTCCGGCGATTCGGCCTTCGGCGTGGGAGCCGGAGGAGAACTTGTGCGAACTGGCGCCGGAGGCGTCGCCGGCCGCGAACAGGCCCTTAGTCGTGGTCATGTTATCGTAGCCCCAGAAAAACCCTTCCGGCGCGAGGTCTTTCGGTCCGGAAACCCATGCGCCCGATGCGCCGGAGTGAGAGCCAATGAAGTAAGGCTCGGCAGCCGCGATCTCGGAGGGTTTTTCTTCAGGCTGCGTATTGGTGGCGGCCCAGAGATGAGCTTGGGAGATCGTCATGTCGAGGAAGTCTTCCCATGCTTCGCTCTCGAGTTCTTTCATTTTCTTCTTGTAGGCTTTCGGATCGTCTTTGTACTGTTGGGCGATATTGCCCAGGGCCTCTTCGGTCTTCATGTAGATTGGGGACTTGCCTTCCAAAACGTCGAGCATGCCGAGATAGTTGCGCAGGTTGGCGGGAACAGGCTTGACATGGCCGTACGGGAGCCAGTTGTCGAGTTCCGGCCTGCGCTCAATCATGTAGTTGCCGCCGAAGGCGTTCGTGGCACGGGACTTGAAGAGCAGGAACCATGCGCCGACGGGGCCGTAAGCATCTTTGAAACGCACGGGGATGAAACGAACTTCCTGGCAGGTCATTTCAGCACCGGCTTTGATGGTGAAATAAGCGCTGGCGCCCGAGTTGAAGGGCGGATACCAGGCGCGGCCGGCGCCTTCGCCGACGGACCTTGGACGGAACACGCCAACGGCGCCGCCCATGGCGGCCAAAACGACTTTGGCGCGAAAAACGTAGAATTTGTCTTCGCGGACGCTGAAGCCAACGGCTCCGACGCACCGATCACCTTCCAGGAGGGGATGCGTGATGAAAACGCGTTCAATGTATTCGTTGCCGGTTTCGGCGAGAGCGTTCTTGGCGGCTTCAGCAACGATGATCTTGTAGGACTCGCCGTTGATCATGAGCTGCCATCGGCCTTCGTGCACGTAAGCGCCATTTTCATCTTTCCAAATCGGGAGGCCCCATTTTTCAAAAAGATGGACTGAAGCGTCAACGTGGCGTGCGATGTTGGCGACAACGTCTTCACGGGTGATGCCCATGAGGTCGTTGCGAACGTAGTCGCAGTAGTTCTTTATGGTGTTTTCGCCGTCTTTGAGACCGACGTACTGATTGATGGCGGAGAGGCCCATGGCCACGGCGCCGGAGCGATCCATCGCCGCTTTGTCGACGAGTGTCACTTTGAGATTGTTCTGTTTGGCCCAGTAGGACGCCTCAACAGCGGCGCCGCAGGCGGCCATACCACCACCGAGGATGAGAATGTCGGTGTCAACTTTTACGGTTTCCATATTATTCATTTTGTGACTCCTTATCCCTTCTGCCAGGTGGGGGCGCCAGGGGCGCAGACTGCGTCAAGGCCCAAGGATGCCGGTTCAGTGAACAGAGCCAGATCGTCAAGACCGCCCGGGGTTTCGAAGCCAGCTGCAGGAACAGCTGTTCCTTCCGGAATTGTTCTGATCGGGAACTTGAATCGTTTGATGCTGCCGTTGCGGAACTTAACTGTCCACATGATGCTGTTGGAAGATCGCAGAGGAATCACCGAAGCGCCAAGAGGCATGAAGTCGGCATAGCCGCGAATGTCCATTGCCTGCTGGGGGCAGATTTTGACGCAGCATTGGCATTCCCAACACTGATCAGGTTCCTGGTTATAGGCCTTCATGGTGTCAGGGTTGAGTACCATGAGGTTGTTCGGACAAATGTACTGGCAAGCTGTCTTGCCCAGCGCCTTGCACCCGTCGCATTTCTCTGGGTTCACAAAACTCGGCATCAGTCACCTCCCTCGGCCTTATCACGGTTGATTGTTAATAATCTACGCATCTTATCAAAACTCAATACCCTTTACCGATTGGCATAACCCACGCGATGCGAGGCACTGTTTACGAAAAAATTTGCTTCAAATAAATCCAACCCCGTCAAACGATCGCATCCCCACGCGCAGCCTAGGCCTCTCGGAAACTCCGGCAAGAAGATAAAAGCTTTCAAGTTGCTCGAAAGTTCTGATTTTCATTAGTAGTAACGTACCCTATTTTTATTACTCCATTTGCCGACATCGCCGACGGAGAGTACACCCGGAACCACCCCGTACCATATTAGGCGCATGGATATTAATCAAGACGAAAATTTGAATGGGATAGATGAAATCCATTGATGTTGTAAAAAGCTGGTTTTTAAGTGTTTTTTTCTGGCCAACGCAGGCCTTCCACTGTTCGCCGTGTTTGCAAAGCGTTTCAATAAAAGCTCGCGTCACTTCGCTGCACTGGAATTGCTTCCAGGTCACCACTTCAATACGCCTGGAAAGCACGGGGCGAATAGCGCATGACGAGGCGATCAAAGCAAGGGGTATCGCCAGGCGAAGGTTTGCCAGGTTATGTTGCAAGTGTTCTGCAAAAAGTTGAGCCATGGTATCTCCTGAAAGAACTCTAACCCAAGCAGGAGGATTTGAACCATGACTCGTAAGCAGGATAATACGGCGGCATCGATTGTGAAAGAGGCATTAACGCAGGATCGTGATTTTTTTGTAGCGGTTTTGCAGCCCCTGATTCAGGAGGCTCTTGAGCACCAGATGGACCTTTCCCTCGGGGCCGGCAAGAGCGAGCGTACATCGGAGCGCCTCGGTTACCCGAAGCTGTGCGACTGGGTTGAGGGCGCTATCGAGGAGACCTTTTCCGTTTTACCGCCTGCCTTTGCAGCATCACAAACACATGAAATCAACGAATATGCTTGAACGCTTCAATGAGGAGATCAAACGCCGCACCTATGTGGTCCGCATCTTTTCCAACGAAGCCAGTTGCCTGCGCCTGGTCCGAGCCCTGGCCGTGGAAACCCATGAAAACTGGATCGAGGGAACTCGAT